>ERZ778017.806-NODE-806-length-37383-cov-8.435035_pt1 | contig 37383 bp, 33 predicted proteins | sample MGYA00375747_ERZ778017 | MGnify/ENA primary metagenome ERZ778017 (study PRJEB29350, sample SAMN05509838) | bioreactor metagenome | biome: bioreactor; material: wastewater | place: South Africa: University of Cape Town | collected 2014-03-17 ...
CCCGCCGCGACCGCCAGCGGCACGATCACGACGACGATCGCGACGGTTTTCATCGAGTCCGACCACAGGCCGAAAACGGCGAGGTAGGCCGTCGACAGCCCGCCGAACAGGGCAAGCTTCCGGCCGGCGATCCAGTGACCGAGGATCGCCATGCCCCCGGCAACGGCCACCCAGGGCAGCGGCGGCATATCCAGGGATTTGAAACCGCGATAAAGCAGCCCTTCCGTGAGCGCCAACGGCTGCGCGAGCAGCCATGAAATACCGCGCGTCACCGGCTTGGCGACCTGGGACAGCCAGGCGAAGCCATCGGTCAGCCAGATTCTCGCGGGAATGGTCAATTCCGCCGGCCAGTCGTCGAGGATCGGTATCGCCTTCGACAAGGCGACCGCGGCGACAAGGATCGCAATCGACAACGCGAGAAGGGAATACCCTTTGCAGGAAGCCGCGGGCATGCCTGTCCGTCGCGAAATAAAGGCTGAGCTCATCTGGAGCCCTGCGGGTAAAGAGCCGCGATCATCGACTGCCTGGTGACCGAACCCAGCGGCTTGCCGTCCTCGCCGGTAACCAGGACGGGCGTGTCGGACGAAAGCACTTTCGAGGCGACCTCGCACAGCCGGGAACTCCCCGGCACCGCCTGCCGCTCCTGCGGGATGCTGCTCCGGTCACAGATCGACCCCACGGTGATGATCTGATCGCGGGGCGCTTCGCGCGCGAACTCGCGCACGTAGTCGTTCGCGGGGTTGATCACCATTTCGGCGGGCGTGGCCAGTTGCACCAGTTCGCCGTCCTTCATGATCCCGATGCGATCTCCCAGCCGCGCCGCTTCCGCGAAATCATGGGTGATGAAGACGATCGTCTTCTTGAGCATTTTTTGCAGGCGCAGGAATTCGTCCTGCATTTCGCGCCGGATCAATGGGTCCAGCGCCGAAAACGGCTCGTCGAGGAACCAGATGTCCGGACCGACGGCGAGCGAACGGGCAATGCCCACCCGCTGCTGCTGGCCCCCCGACAATTCCCGCGGGAAATAGGCTTCCCGGCCCTCGAGGCCGACAAGCTTGACCATCTCGCGCGCCCGCTCATCGCGCTCGTCCTTCGACGCGCCCCTGACTTCGAGCGGGAACGCGACGTTCGACAGCACCGTCCTGTGGGGCAAAAGGCCGAAGTTCTGAAAGACCATTCCCATCTTGTGACGGCGCAGGTCGACCAGTTCCTTTTCGCTCACCGTCATCAGGTCGACGCCGTCGATCAGGATCGAACCCGCGGTCGGATCGTTCAATCGGGTGATCGAGCGGATCAGGGTCGACTTTCCCGATCCGCTCAAGCCCATGATCATCAGGATCTCGCCGGGGTAGACGTCGAACGACATGTCCCGTGCCGCGCCGATATAGCCTTCGGCCTTGAAATCGGAAAGCCGAGGACGGCCGCCGTGCCTGGCCATGAAGCCGGCGGGATCGGCGCCGAACACCTTCCAGATATTCCGGCACGAGATTTTAGGTGTTTTCTGCATCTGAAATCCCCAGGTCCTGGAAGGTATCGGCACGGTTCGTCGGCTTGCTCAGGATTGGCCTATTCCAGCCATTCTTTCCATATGGCCTCGTTCTCTTCGACCCATTTCGTCGCCGCCTCGTCCGGCGACATGCCGTCCACGTCGACCATGGCGGCCGCGGCTGCGATCTGCGGGTTGGTGAAGTTGACTTTCTTCAGGATGGCAAAAGCGCGCGGCCACTTCGTCTCCAGTTCCGGAGAACCCGCCTTCTTCAGGTATCCGCTGGCCGGCGCGCCGCAATCATAGATGGCGTCCGGATTCTGTCCCCACTTCGGATCGGTCCAGCACTCCGGCGCGAATTCAGGAAACTCAACGAACTCGCCCGGAAACTTCGCCTCGATGAAATTCGGGGTCCAGTTGAACAGCACGATCGGCTCCTTGCGGTCATAGGCGGACTGCAATTCGGCCCAGAGCGTGGCGGCCTGCCCGACCGGAACTTCCTGGAAATTCATGTTGAGGGCCTGAATCCGGTCCGAGTAGTGCTTTCCCCATGCCGCGGGCGGGCCGACGAACCGCCCCTTGGTTCCGGTCTCGGCCGTCGCGAACTTTTCAGCACACGCGTCGAGGGCTTTCCAGTCCGGCAGGCCGGGGCAAATCTCCTTCACATACTCGGGATACCACCAGTCTTCGCGGGTGATGGCGGAATGGTCTCCGAGGTCGACAAGCCCCTGCTGGAGGGCCTTGTTGAAGGATTCGCCGTGCGATCCTTCCCAGACCTCGATCTGGAAATCCATGTCGTTGTTCGCCAGCGCGGTGAACTGCAACTGGCCGTCGGAGGAACGATACTCGACGGTATTGCCGACGCTCTCCAGGATTTGGCCCACGACATTGGAAAGAACCACCTGGCTGGTCCAGTCGTTGGTGACGATCCGGATGGGATCGCTCGAATCCTCGGCGTTCGCGGCCTGTCCCCCGGCAAGAGCCAGGCTCGCGCCCATAACCGAAACTTGCGCAAAGCGTTTCAAAGTCTTCATTCCATTCCCCTTTCTGCGATGATTTTTACGTTTTTAGTAGGCTCGTCGCTGCTTCCGCGCCGACCTGTCACGTCAGCCAAGCAGCAGCTTGAGGTGGTCGTTCAGGAACCGTCCCTTGGGGTCCAGCTCCCGGCGAAGTTGCCTGAAGTCGTTCGCGCGCGGATAAAGCTGCGTCACGTCGTCGGTATCGAGGAAGTGCATCTTTCCCCAGTGCGGACGGGAATCGTAGCCGCGCAGGATCTGGTCCACGTCCTTCAGGAACGCCCAGTAGTCGACACCTGGGCCGCCCGACACCGACAGCGTGATGCTGTCCTGGTGATGGAAGGGGCTTATCCACGCAGGATCGCCGGCGGTGAAGCGATACTCGATCGGATAGATGCAGTTGGTATGCTTGTTGAGCATCAGGTCGCGCACCGCCCGCACGGCAGCTTTGCCGTGTTCCAGCGGAACGGCGTATTCGAGTTCCACGAAATTGGGGACGTACTCGATCGGATAGACTTCCGAACTGTAGGCGATCTTCTCGAACTCGCTTTCCATCGGCGCTGCGTCGGTGATGTCCATCACCTTCATCTCGCAGACATCGGCGGTTCCATGCAGGTTTCGAAATCGTCCCGCCACAACCGTTCATGCAGATTGTATGCCTCCATGACGTTCAGGGTCATGGAGGAGATGACGCCGAGCGTGCCGACCGATACCTGGGCCGCATGAAGAAGGTCGAGATCGCCCTCGTCGAGCACGAGGACATCCCCATCCGCCTTGACGATCCTCATCCCGGCGATCGAGGAGGCCATGTTGCCGAGCCTGATGCCGGTGCCGTGCGTTCCGGTGGTGAAGGCGCCGGCCACCGCCTGACTGTCGATGTCGCCCTGGTTGATCAGCGACAGCCCATGCTGCTTCAGCGTTTTCCCGACTTCATTGATGCGGGTGCCGCCCGCTACCGTGATCTGTTTGCGTTGCTTGTCCACGCTTTGCACGCCCCGCAGCTTCTCGAGCGAAAGCAGCAGACCGCTGGTGCCGACGACCGGCGTAAACGAGTGCCCAGAGCCTGCGACACGGACCCCGAGGTCGCGTTCGTCCGCCTGCGTGATCAGGTCGACGAGTTCGGACTCGGTTGCGGGCGATGCCTTGTACTGCGAGACGCAGTACTGGTTTCCGACCCAATTCCTCCAGACCCCGCCCTTTTCGAAGCTCATGCCGGTTCCTTTCACATCGCTGTAAAGCAGTTGTCGACGAACAGATGGGCGCCGCTCACGAAACTGGCGTCGTCGCTCGAAAGATAGAGCGCGGCTTTGGCCACTTCCTCGGGGCGGCACATCCGCCCCTGCTGTGCGGCGATCGCCGCATCGGAAACGTCGATGCCGTAACGGGCCAGTTCGTCCACCTCCCGTTGTCCGTGCGCCGTCTGGATAAAGCCAGGGCAAACCGCGTTGCAGCGGATGTTCCTGTCCCGGAACTCCACCGCGACGGAGCGGGCAAACATGTGACATGCGCCCTTGCTCGTGTTGTAGAGCACCTCCATCGGTGTCCCGACGATCGCGGAGATGGAGGACGTGCACACGATCGCGCCGCCGCCCGCCTCGATCATCTGCGGCAGGACGGCGCGGGTCATGAGGAACATGCCGCGGACATTGACGGCCATCAGCCGGTCCCACTCTTCCGTCGTGGTGTCGAGGAAAGGCCGGATGACGATGGTGCCTGCGTGATTGAACAGGACGGTGATCACGCCGAGGTCGCTCGAGATCTTCTCGACCGCCTGCCTTACCTGGGATTCGTCCGAGACGTCCGCGGGCGAGAAGGTAACCTTCAGGCCTTTGCTCCGAAGGCGGGCGGCGACCGCCTCACCCTCGCTGTGCGGCAGATCGACGATGCCGACCGCCGCGCCCTCCCCCGCGAAAAGCTCGGTTGCGGCGAGGCCGCAACCGCCTGCCCCCCCGCTGATGAGCGCAACTTTACCGTCCAGCCGACCGGCCATGATGTCTCCTGCTACCGCTCACCTGCCTGCCGACAGCGACAGCCGACTGGCTTTCGGTGTCTTAAGCGATCGGCGCTGATGCTTGTTCCCGATGCGCACATTGAAGTAGGGTGGCGGCCTGGTCCATATTCCAAAGGTAATAGGGTCACGGGCGCGGCTGATCGGATGAGGATTCAGTGCAGGAAGGTGGTGTGCCAGATCTGTCGGTGATCGCGTCCGTCGTCGGCCACATCGGCAAGCCGACGTTCCCGAACGTATTGGATCAGATGCTTGCGGAAGTGGCGCCGTTCGACCTGTCGGCGATCTTCGGCTTTCCGTTCGATTCGAGGCCGCTGCTCCTGCACGACGGCTACCGCAGCCATGCCTCCGTGTCGGCTCTGGAAGCGTATCTCAACGGCGCCTATCTGTTCGACCCTTTTTATACGGCTTGCACGCAACGCTTTCCGTCCGGCGTCTGGCGCATGCGGGAACTGGCGCCGGACGAATTCTTCGATTCGGAATTCTACAGTTCCAAGGAAGTCCACCCGTGCGTGTCCATGCAGGCCGGGTCGCTGGTGGAGGAAATCGGCTTCCTGATCCCGCTCGAAGGAGGCTTCAACGCCGTATATTCGCTCATGCGCTCTCGAGGCGTTCCGTTCACGGCCGACGAAATGAACGCCTTGCGGCAAATCGATCCGATCGTGCGGGAGGCTGTGAAAGCGCACTGGCGGGATGCCCGCGCGGACGAGCATCAGATGCGGCTCGACGAACTGATGGAAACGGCATTCGCGTCGTTCTGTGACGATCGCCTGACCTATCAGCAGCGGCGTATCGTCCAGCTCGTGCTTCGCGGCAACAGTAACTACGCGATCGGAGAAATCCTTTCCATAACGGAAGGGACCGTCAAGCTGCATCGTCAGAATATTTATAAGAGACTGAACATCTCGAGCCAGCGAGAGCTGTTCGCCATGTTCGTCGAAAAATTCCTGCCCCCAATTCTCCCCGAAGATAATTCGTAGACCACGGCCGGCCCGAGACGTGCGTTTCAGACGCCAAGGCATCCCTTCCATGGACGGCGGCGTCGATGCGTGCATAGGGTGTGCGCCATGTGGACGCTGATCGTAACCCATTGGCCGCATATCCTCGCGGTCGCCTCGACGCTGATCGCGGCGGTCGCCGCCGCGCACGCTGCGATGACGAAGGACGAAGTGCGCGCGGCCATCGGCTGGGTCGGCGTCATCCTCTTATCGCCTCTCATCGGCGCGCTGCTCTATGCCGTCGCCGGCATCAACCGCATCAGGCGCGTCTCGATCGCGGCGGAACGATCGGCGGCCGGGCACGAAATGCCGGAACACCCGCGCTTCGATGCGACCGCCGACGCCGTCGCCGGCCGTTTCGGCAGGCGGTTCGCCGCGCTGAAGATCGCGGGCGACAGGATAACCCACCACGCGCTGACGACGGCGAACGCCGTCACCATGCTGGAGACCGGCGACGAAGCCTATGCCGCGATGATCGCCGCGATTGCCGCCGCGCGGCGCAGCGTCGTCCTGGAGACCTACATTTTCGACCGCGACCCGATCGGCCTGCGTTTTGCCGACGTCCTGATCGACGCCGCGCGGCGCGGGGTGGCCGTGCGCGTGCTGGTCGACGCGGTCGGCGCCCGCTACTCGGTTCCCAGCATCGTCGGCCGCCTCCGCGAAGGGGGCGTCACCACCCGCGTCTTCAACGGCCGCATCATCACCGGGTTGCGGCTGCCCTACGCCAATCTGAGGACGCACCGCAAGATCCTCGTGGTGGACGGCGCCGTCGGCTTCGTCGGCGGGATGAACATCCGGCAGGGCTTCACCGCAGAATTCGCCGGGGCGGCCATGGCGCGCGACACGCATTTCCGCGTCGAAGGGCCGGTGATCGCCGATCTCTTCTCGGTGGCGGCGGAGGACTGGTATTTCGCCAGCGGCGCGCGGCTGCACGGCGAGGCATGGCGCATCGCCCCGGAGGCGGCCGGCGAGCCCGGCTCCGCCGTCTTCGCACGCGCGCTTCCTTCCGGACCCGACGCAAGCCTCGAAGCCAACCACAAGATGCTGATGGGCGCCTTCTCCGTCGCTCGCCGCTCCATCCGCATCATGTCGCCCTATTTCCTGCCCGACCGCGAGCTGATCAGCGCGCTGACGACAGCGGCCCGGCGCGGCATCGACATCGACATCGTGGTGCCTTCGGCCAACAATCTCCTGCTCGTCGACCGCGCGATGACAGCGCAGTTCGACCAGGTGCTAAGGAGCTACTGCCGGGTCTGGCGCGCACAAGGCCCGTTCAACCATTCCAAGCTGCTGGTCGTCGATTCCACCTGGGCCTTCGTCGGCTCCTCCAACCTCGACCCGCGCTCGCTGCGGCTGAACTTCGAGATCGACCTCGAAGTGCTCGACGCCGGCTTCGCCGCAAGGATCGAGAAGCGCATCGAGGCGGCTATCGCCTCGGCGGCGGAGGTGACGCTTGAAAGCCTGCGCGCCAGGCCGTTCCCAGAGCGCCTGCTCAACCGCATCCTGTGGCTCGGCTCGCCCTATCTTTGACGGACGACGCCGTCGGTCACGCGACCGCGCCGCGCAGCATCATGAGTTCGCCGATGTTCTCGATCGTGACATAGCCGACCAGGGTGTCCTCGGCATCGACCACGCCGACGGCGGGGGCCGCTCCCCCTTGCAGGGGTTCGAGCGCCACGCTCAACTTCTCGTGCTCGCGGACCACCGGGGTATCCGCCGACATCGCCTCGACGACCGGCTCCCGGCTGCCGCCCTGCCGCAGGCCGGTCACAAGCGCGGCAAGCGTCAGCACGCCGTGCAGCCTGCCGGCGCCGTCGACGACAGGAAACTCGTGCTGCGTCGTGCGCAGCAGGGCTTGCGCGGCCTCGTCGAGGCTTGCGGTCGCGGGAAGGCTCTCGAAGCGGCTGATCATGGCATCGCGGACATCGACGGCGCGCGCCGCGTCCTGAAGGCCGGTCGCCTGCATTTCCGCGGTGGCGGCGAGATAGACGAAGATGGCGACGAACAGGAGCAGCACGTTGCCGGCGACGAGGCCTATGAAGCCGAACGCGAAGGCGGCGAACTGGCCGATGGTTCCGGCGATCTCCGTCGCGCGCACGCGGCTATGGCGCGTGGCAAGGAGCGCACGCAGCACGCGGCCGCCGTCCATGGGGAAGGCCGGAAGGAGATTGAAAAGGACCAGCCAGACATTGACGGCCGCAAGCCGCGCCACGAACGCCACGCGCGGGTCCTCCATCGACGTCAGCGCCTCGGCGCCGACGGCGGCGCCGAGAACGACGATCAGGAAGGCGGCGATGACGACGTTGACCAGCGGCCCGGCGAGCGCCACCACCACCTCTTCCAACGGCTTCTCGGGCAGGCGTTCCAGTTCCGCCACGCCGCCGATCGGCAAGAGCGTGATCCTCCGGGTCCCGATGCCGTAGCGGCGCGCGGCGGTCGCGTGACCGAGTTCGTGCAGCACCACGCAGGCGAATACGGCGACGATGAAGCCGACGCCTTCGATCGCGGCCGCCGTCCCGCCCTCCTGGAAATAGGCGATGCCGATCCAGGCAAGCAGCATGAGGAAGGTCAGGTGGATGCGGATTTCCGTGCCGCCGACGCGGAAGACCGGATAGGACCACTGCATGGCGTCACTCCGTTGGATCTGGCCCTTGCCGGCCGCGTAGCATGCGCGGCCGGCAAGACGCTGCTGTTCAGCCGATTGCGCGGCGACGGCCGGGGATGTCCGGCCATCGTCAATTCGGTTGCTCTTACCCGTCGGCGGCCTCTATGATCACTTTCAGCGCCTTCGTGTCCGCCGCGCGCGAAAACGTGTCGTAGGCGTCCAGTATCCGGCCGAGGCCGAAGCGGTGCGTAATCAGCCTGCCGGGGTCGATCCTGTTCGCCTGCACGGTCTTCAGCAGCATCGGCGTCGTCACCGTATCCACCAGCCGGGTCGTGATCGAGATGTTGTGCGACCACAGCCGCTCCAGATGCAGATCCGCCTTGACGCCATGGACGCCGATATTGGCGATGACGCCCCCCGGCGCGACGATTTCCTGGCAAAGCTCGAACGTGGCCGGGATGCCGACCGCCTCGATCGCGGTATCGACGCCCCTGCCGGTGGTCGATTCGAGAATCAGGCGCTTCGCCTCCTCGCCGCCTGCCATGACCGTCCGGGTCGCCCCGAAGCCCTTCGCCACTTCGAGGCGGTTGGCGTCGAGGTCGACCATGACGATCTCGGCCGGCGAATAGAACTGCGCCGTCAGCAGCGCGGCAAGGCCGATCGGCCCGGCGCCGACGATGGCGACGGTGCCGCCCGGCTGCACCTTGCCGTTGAGCACGCCGCACTCGAAGCCGGTCGGCAGGATGTCGCTCAGCATGACGAGGGCCTCCTCGTCCGCGCCTTCGGGGATGTGATAGAGGCTGGTGTCGGCATGCGGGATGCGCACATATTCGGCCTGCGTTCCGTCGATCGTGTTGCCGAGGATCCAGCCGCCGGTGGTGCAATGCGAATACATGCCGCGCCGGCAATAGTCGCACTTGCCGCAGGACGAGATGCAGGAGATCAGCACGCGGTCGCCTTTCCCGAACTGGGTGACGCCCGTGCCCGCCTCCTCGACGACGCCTACGCCCTCGTGCCCGAGCACGCGGCCGGGCGTGCAGGTCGGGACGTCGCCCTTGAGGATATGCAGGTCGGTGCCGCAGATCGTCGTCTTCGTGACCTTCACGATGGCGTCGCCCGGCGCTTCGATCGTCGGAACGGGCCTTTCCTGCAAGGACTTCCTGCCCGGACCTTCATAGACGAGAGCTTTCATCGTCGTTCTCCTGTCGCATACACGGATCGTGTCAGACTTCGCCCATGCCGCGCCGCTCCGCCTTGATACCGGTCAAAACGCGGTCCGATCGGCCGTTCAGAAGCGCAACTGCCTGCGCCAGAGCGGCTTCAGCAGTTCGAGGGCGACCAGGACCGCAGCGCTTATCCCGAGCGCAAGCCCGAGGTCGTTCCAATGCAGGGGTCCGAAGCGAAACAGGGCGCTCACCGAGGGCACGGTCAGGCTCACCGCCATGATGGTCGCCACGGCAAGCAGGATCCACCGCAGCGCCGGATTGGGCCGGCGGAACGCGGCGATCAGGGATGCGCTGAAGGACCGGTTGACCAGTATCAGGCTGACGATGACCAGCACCAGCGAGACGAAGGCGAGCGCCCGCGCCTCGTCCTCCGCCAGGCCGTTGCGCAGGGCAAGAAGGAACAGCGCCGCCACCGCCGCGAAGGCCAGCAGGCCCTGCAGCAGGCTCCAGGCGATCAGCGAGCCTGAGAACAGCGGCTCGTCCGGCGGGCGCGGCGGCCGGTCCATCGTGTCCTTCTCCTCCGTCTCCGCCTCGAAGGCCAGCGCGCAGACCGGATCGATGATCATCTCCAGGAACGCGATATGGACGGGGCTGAAGATGATCGGCAGCCCGAAGGCGAGCGGCAGCAGGGCCAGCCCCGCGATCGGCACATGCACGGCGAAGATGAAGCCCATCGCCTTGCGCAGATTGTCGTAGATGCGCCGGCCGAGGCGCATGGCGTCCACGATGGAGCCGAAATCGTCGTCGAGCAGCACGATGGAGGAAGCCTCCCGCGCCACGTCGGTGCCGCGGCCGCCCATCGCGACCCCGATATGCGCAGCCTTCAGCGACGGCGCGTCGTTGACGCCGTCGCCGGTCATCGCCACGATCTCGCCGCCGCCCTTGAGGGACTGGACGATGCGCAGCTTCTGCTCCGGCATGATCCGGGCAAAGACGCTCGCGGTTTCAAGACGCGCGGCAAGCCCGGCGTCGTCCAGCCCTTCGAGTTCCCGGCCCGAAAGCGCCTCATCGGCGTCGAGGCCCGCCTGCCGCGCGATGGCCATGGCCGTGACGGGATAGTCGCCGGTGATCATGATGACGCGGATGCCCGCGGAGCGGCATTCCGCGATCGCGTCGGGAACGCTCGCCCTGAGCGGGTCGGCGAGACCGGCAAGGCCCAGGAATTCGAAGCGGAATGCCCTCGGGGTGTCGGGCAAGTCCCCCCGCATATGCGAAGCGCGGGCCACGCCGAGGACGCGCAAGCCGTCGGCGGCCATCTCGTCCACGGACCGGCGGACCGCTTCGGCTCGCTGCGGGTCGAGGCGGCACAGGCCGACGATCGCCTCGGGCGCTCCTTTCGCGGCCACCGTCAGCGGACCGTCTCCTGCAAGCCGCCAGACCTGCGTCACCGCCAGGAGATCGGGATGCAGCCCGTAGGCGCGCACCAGCTTGCCGCCCTGCCGCGAGAGCGCTTCCTGCGCCGGAGCCCGCTCACGGGCCAGTTCGTGGAAGGCTTTTTCCATCGGGTCGAACGGCTCCGGCTCGCTGGCAAAAAGCGCGGTTGTCGCGAGCGTGCGAAAGCCTTCCGGCAGCGTAGCGCCGGGGTGGTCGCTGAGGCGCAAAACCTCTCCTTCTGCACTGCGCATCTCCGCAACGGACATGCGGTTTTCGGTCAGCGTGCCGGTCTTGTCCGTGCACAGCACGGTCGCCGAGCCGAGCGTCTCGATCGCGGCGGCGCGGCGGGTGAGCACGCGGGCGCGCGAAATCCGCCACGCGCCCATCGCCATGAACACGGCCAGCACCACCGGAAATTCTTCCGGCAGCATCGACATGCCGATGGTGATGCCCGCAAGCAGGGCATTGAGCCAGCCGCCTTTGAGCGTGCCGTAAAGCAGCACGGCCGCAATGCTGACGATGCCGCCCGCAACCGCCGCCAGCCGCACCAGCCGGCGGGTTTGCGCCTGAAGGCGCGGCGGCTCGGTCTCGAGCTCGCGAAGCGACTGGCCGATGCGGCCGATCTCGCTTCTCGGGCCGGTCGCGGTCACTTCCGCCATGGCTGCGCCGCCGACCACCAGCGAGCCGGCATAGACATAGGGCTGGTCGCCGCCGCCCGGCCGCGGCCGGTCCCCTTGTCCGGGATCGGCGGCCACCTGCTTGCTCACCGGCACGGATTCGCCGGTGAGCAGCGATTCGTCCACCTGGAGATCGTGGCTTTCCACGAGGCGGGCGTCGGCCGGCACACGATCGCCCTCGCCGAGCACGATCAGATCGCCACGCGCGACCTCGCGGCCGGCGATACGCTGGCGCCTGCCGTCCCTGACGACGAGCGCCCGCGGGCTCGTCAGGTCGCGTAGCGCGTCCAGCACGCGCTCGGTGCGCGCTTCCTGCACCACCGTTATCACCACCGACAGGCCCGCGAACGCAAGCAGGATCAGCGCTTCCTGCATGTCGCCCAGCAGCAGGTAGATCCCGCCGCCGGCGAGAAGAAGCATGAGCATCGGCTCGCGCAGCACCTCGAACACGATCCGCAGCGGCGTTCGATGGTCGGGCCGGGGCAGTTCGTTGAAGCCTTCGGCCCTGAGCCTGGCACGCGCTTCCGCTTCACCGAGACCTGGGATCGACAGCGGATGGGGCGGCAAGGTGTTCATCGCCTTTTTGTATCTTCTCAGATCCGGCCGTCCCTTGATCGAACGCAAAGCAGGCAGCGGGCGACGAGCGGCAATTGACGCCGATCAAGGCCGCCGTGTCGCAACTCTGGTTCCTGATGCCGGATCGCAAGTTGCGGAGCACACCATGGTCGTCATCACCCCTATGGCCAGCGCCTTTCCCGATGGCGCATCCAACCGGCCGGCCTCCGGCGACCGCGTTGTCCGGCAATGACGACGGGTCGGCGCATCTGGTTCACGCTCGGCGTGCTGGCGGTGCTCGCCGCCGGCGGCTATTACGCCTGGCAGCAATCCCGCAACGGCGCGCTGCCGCAAGGCCTCGCGAGCGGCAACGGCCGCATCGAAGCCGTCGAGATCGACGTTTCGGCGAAGTCGCCGGGGCGCATCAAGGAAATCCTCGTCGGCGAGGGCGACTTCGTGAAGACGGGCGACGTGCTCGCCCGCATGGACACGGCCCAGCTCGAAGCCCAGCGCCGGCAGGCCGAGGCGCAGATCCGGCGCGCAAGGATCGGCGTCGACACGGCCAACACGCTGATCGTCCAGCGGGAGGCCGAAAGGACCGCGGCGGCGGCCGTGGTCACCCAGCGCGAAGCCGAGCGCGACGCCGCCGAGCGCACCCTGAAGCGCTCCGAGCAACTGGCGGCCAGCAACACCGTCTCCCAGCAGGTGCTCGACAACGACCGCGCGGCCGAGCGCAGCGCGGCGGCGGCGGTCGCGGCCGCCGAGGCCCAGCTCGCTGCGAGCGCGGCGGCCATCAACGCGGCCAGGGCGCAGGTGGTGGATGCCGGGGCGGCGGTGGATTCGGCACAAGCGGCGATCGAGAGCATCGACGCCGAAATAAACGACGCGACGCTGCGTTCGCCGCGCGACGGGCGCGTGCAGTACCGCGTGGCCGAGCCCGGCGAGGTGCTGGGCGGCGGCGGCAGGGTGCTGAACCTCGTCGACCTGGGCGACGTCTACATGACGTTCTTCCTGCCGACCGCGCAGGCCGGACGCGTGGCGATCGGCGCCGAAGTCCGGCTCGTCCTCGACGCCGCGCCCCAATACGTCATCCCTGCGAAAGCGACGTTCGTCGCCGATGTCGCGCAGTTCACGCCGAAGACGGTCGAGACCGAGGAGGAACGCCAGAAGCTGATGTTCCGCATCAAGGCGCAGATTCCACCCGAGTTGTTGCGAAAATACATCCGGCAGGTGAAGACCGGCCTGCCCGGCGTCGCCTATGTCCGGATCGATCCTGGTGCCGAATGGCCTGCAGCCCTGCAGGGAACGCTGCTGCAATGAACCATGGTGCAGCGGCAGCGGCCCAGGTGGCACGATTGGAAGGCGTCAGCCTTTCCTATGGAAAGACGTCCGCCCTCGAGGCGGTTACCCTCGACATCCCGTCCGGCTGCATGGTGGGGCTGATCGGCCCGGACGGCGTCGGCAAGTCCAGCCTGCTTTCGCTGATCGCCGGCAGCCGGACGATCCAGGCCGGCCAGGTCGAAGTCCTCGGCGGCGATATGGCCGACGCCGCGCACCGCCGCCGCACCTATCCGCGCATCGCCTACATGCCGCAGGGGCTCGGGCGCAACCTCTATCCGACGCTTTCCGTATTCGACAATGTCGACTTCTTCGGCCGCCTCTTCGGCCATGACAGGCAAGAACGCGAGCACCGCATCCGGGAGCTTCTGGAAAGCACCGGGCTCGCCCCCTTCGCCGGACGGCCGGTCGCCAAGCTTTCGGGCGGCATGAAGCAGAAGCTCGGCCTTTGCTGCGCGCTCATCCATGATCCCGACCTCTTGATCCTCGACGAGCCGACCACCGGCATCGATCCGCTCGCGCGCCGGCAATTCTGGCAGTTGATCGAGCGCATACGCGAAAGCCGCGAGGGCATGAGCGTCGTCGTCGCCACGGCCTATATGGAGGAGGCCGCCCGCTTCGACCGGCTCGTCGCCATGGACGGCGGGCGGGTGCTCGCCTGCGGCACCGCGGCCGAGCTTCTGGAACGCACCGGAACCGCCGAACTCGACGCGGCCTTCATCGCCCTGCTCCCGGCCGCAAGGCGCGAGGGATACCGCAAGGTCGTCATCCCGCCGCGGCCGCCGGACGGCGACGGCGAGGCGGCGATCGAGGCCGAGCACCTGACCAAGCGGTTCGGCGACTTCACGGCCGTCGACGACGTCAGTTTCCGTATCCATCGCGGCGATATCTTCGGCTTCATCGGCTCGAACGGCTGCGGCAAGACGACCACCATGAAGATGCTGACCGGCCTTCTGGACGCGAGCGACGGCCGGGCCATGCTTTTCGGCCGCGAAGTCGATCCGCACGACGTCGAGGTCAGGCGCCGCGTCGGTTACATGTCGCAGGGGTTCTCGCTCTATTCGGAGCTTACCGTCCGCCAGAACCTCGAGCTCCACGCCCGCCTGTTCGGCCTGCCCGCAGCCAGCATCGCCGCGAGGATCGACGAGGTCGCCGGACAGTTCGAACTGACGGGAATCCTGGACGCATTGCCGGAGGCGCTGCCGCTCGGCAACCGCCAGCGCCTGTCGCTGGCCGTCGCCATGATCCACGCGCCGGACGTCCTCATCCTCGACGAACCGACCTCCGGCGTCGATCCGGTCGCCAGGGACGGTTTCTGGCGGTCCCTCGTGGATCTGTCGCGGCGCCTGAACGTGACCGTGTTCGTGTCCACCCACTTCATGAACGAGGCGGAACGCTGCGACCGGATCGCGCTGATGCACGCAGGCAAGGTGCTCGTCTGCGACACGCCCGCCGCCATCATGGCCGGCCGCGGCCGGCAGACGCTGGAGGCGGCCTTCGTCGATCATCTGGAGGAAGCGGCCGGCGATGCACAGACTCTCGACGGGCAGGCCCCAGACCTCGCCGCCGCCCCCGTCGCGAAAGGCGCCTACCCTTCCGACATCGCCGCCCGTCGCCTTTTCGATTTCCGCCGCCTTTTCGCCTATACGCGAAGGGAGACGCTCGAACTGCTGCGCGATCCGATCCGCGCGACGCTCGCCACCGTGGGCAGCCTCATCCTGATGTTCGTGATCGGCTACGGCATCAACATGGATGTCGAAAACCTCACCTTCGCCGTCCTCGACCATGACGACACGGCGATCAGCCGGGACTACGCGCTCCAGCTCTCGGGCTCGCGCTTCTTCACCGAAAAGCCGCCGCTCGCCGGATACGCCGACATGGACCGGCGCATGGAAAGCGGCGAGATCGCGCTGGCGCTGGAGATTCCGCCGGGCTTCGCGCGCGACATGGCGCGCGGCCGCGAGGTTTCGGTCGGCGCCTGGATCGACGGCGCGATGCCGTCGCGGGCCGAGACGGTGCGCGGCTATGTCCAGGGAATGCACGCGGACTGGCTCGCGCAAAAGGCCCGCGAGCTCTACGGCGACGCCGCCACGCAGGGCGATTTCCGGCTCGAGGTCCGCTATCGCTATAATCCGGACGTTCGCAGCCTGGACGCGATGGCGCCGGCGGTGATCCCGATGCTGCTCCTGATGATCCCGTCGATGCTCGCAGTGCTGAGCGTCGTGCGCGAGAAGGAACTCGGGTCGATCGTCAATTTCTACGTCACGCCGGTGACCCGGCTGGAATTCCTGCTCGGCAAGCAGGTCCCCTATGTCGGCATCGCCATGCTGAACTTCGTGCTGCTGACGGCCTTCGCGGTTCTCGTGTTCCGCGTGCCGCTGACCGGCAGCCTGGCGACGCTGGCGGCGGCCGCCTTCCTCTATGTCGTGGTGGCGACGGCGATCGGCCTGTTCCTCTCCACCTTCATGCGCAGCCAGATCGCGGCGATCTTCGGCACCGTGCTGATCACCATGATCCCGGCCGCTCAATATTCGGGAATGATCGATCCCGTATCATCGCTGCAGGGCGTCGGCGCCTTCATCGGGCAGATATATCCGGCGACCTACTTCATGACCATTTCGCGCGGCGTCTTCTCGAAGGCGCTTGGCTTCGACGACCTGTCGGGAGCGTTTGTCCCGTTGCTGATCGCCATCCCCGTGCTCATCGGCCTCAGCGCCGCTTTCCTCAAAAAACAGGAACGCTGATGCGGCTCGCCAACATCTTTCATCTGGGCGTGAAGGAGCTGCGCGGTCTCGGCCGGAACACCATGCTGCTGGTGCTGGTCGTGTATGCTTTCTCGGTGGCGATCTATGTCGGGTCGAAGGCCATGCCCGAAACCTTGAACCGGGCGCCGATCGCCATCGTGGACGAGGACCAGTCGGCCGTATCGGCGCGCATTGCCGGCGCCTTCTACCTTCCCTATTTCATGCCGCCCAGGCTTATCGCGCAGCCGGAGATGGACCTCCGGATGGACGCAGGCCTGGATACCTTCGCCCTCGACATTTCTCCGAACTTCCAGCGCGACCTGCTGGCGGGCCGCTCGCCCACCATCCAGCTCAACATAGATGCCACGCGCATGTCGCAGGCGTTCACCGGCGGCGGCTATGTCCAGTCCATCGTTACCGGCGAGGTCGAGGAATTCCTGGCCCGCCACAGGACCGAGAAGCGCTTGCCGGTGGAACTCGACCTGCGTGCACGATTCAACCCAGAACTGAACAAGGGATGGTTCGGCGCCATCAACGAGATGATCGAGGCCGTCACTATGCTTTCCGTCATCCTCACGGGCGCCGCGCTGATCCGTGAGCGCGAGCACGGCACGATCGAACACCTGCTGGTCATGCCGGTCACTGCCTTCGAGATCATGATCGGCAAGATCTGGTCCATGGGAGCTGTCGTTCTAGCGGCGACGATGTTTTGCCTTTTCTTCGTCGTTCAGGGCCTGCTTGCAGTACCGGTGGAGGGGTCGCTGACATTGTTCATGGCCGGGGCGGCTATCGACATACTTGCTATGACCTGTCTTGGCGTGTTCCTGGCGACCGTCGCGGGATCAATGCCCCAGTTCGCCCTGCTCGTGATGATGGTGCTGATGCCGCTTCAGTTGCTGTCGGGCGGCGTGACGCCACGCGAGAACATGCCCGAGATCATCCAGGCGATCATGTACGCGGCCCCGAACACGCATTTCGTGATCCTGGCCCAGGCCGTGCTTTTCCGCGGCGCCGGCCTCGCCGTTGTCTGGCCGCAGCTCGTCGCGCTGACGGCCATCGCCGGCACGTTGTTCGCCTTCTCGCTATATCGTTTCCGCCAGTTTCTGCGATAGGCGGGGATGGCGTCTCAGAGCCAGTCAAAGGTTCGCGCCCAAGAAAGCTCATGCCCGCGTCTCCTCCGAATGAGGCCGAGCAAGCACCATGAGATCGCCGACGTTTTTATAGTCGGCAAGCGTCCAAAGCGCGTCGGCAAGCGCATCCGCTGAAAGTGTCGGACAACCGTAAAGCGCGAGCGCTGCGAATTTTTCCCGGAGCGCCGTGTCCGACATGGGTCGAGCGAGGCTGCCCGTGGCAACTTCTTCGGACACGACGACAGAAGTGCCGTCCGCATACCGGATCGAGACCTGAGCGGCTTCGACCGGCATGTCGGCATCGACCTCAACAGGGCGAACCCTGGCGCGCAGGACGCCGACATCAGGATCGTTCACCGCCGGATCACTGAAGTCTTCCGCACCGGCATGACCACGCAGCAGGCTGACGGCCACCGCATGCTGGGCGCTCACCTGCGCCTCGCGTCCCGTGGTGACTTCGGGTCGATCGGCGCGGGCCTTGAGCAAGGGAGCACCACGCACGATAATTTCGGCAATCCGGCCGGCAGAGAAGCTGGAGGTGGCACGAGCGGCCAGACAAGCGTCGATCACAGGGTTCAGCACCACCCCGCAGGGATAGGGCTTGAACATATTGCGCAAGATTTCCCACTCTGTGCCCAATCCGTCCTCGATCCGCTCGGGCCTGGGCTGGTCCGAGCAAACCTTGAGGAAGCCGCGGGGCCCTTCGAGCGGTGCCGGCGGCCCTTCGACCCCGCACTGCGCCATCAGGGCCGAGACGAGGCCACCGCGAGCGGCATTGCCGACGCCAGTGCTCTTGGCCATGAAGCCGAGCGTCTCGACGAGACCCGAAGCCTGCGCGGAAGCGTTGCCGAGTGCCCAGAGTATCCCGTCCTCGCCAAGGCCGAGGAGTTTAGCGGCGGCCACGGCGGCGCCGAAGATTCCACAGGTGGAGGTGATATGCCAGCCGCGGTCGTAATGGCCGGGCGAGACTGCGTTGCCGATGCGGCAGGCGACCTCCACCCCAAGAGTAAAGGCGTGAAGGAGTTCCGCGCCACTGGCCTGTCGCGTTTCAGCCAAGGCCAGCACGACAGGCGCGACGGGCGCGGTGGGATGGATGATGGTGCCGGCATGGGTATCGTCGAAGTCGAAGACATTGATGGCCGCGGCATTCAGGAAAGCGGCCGTCAGCGCGTCCCGCCGCCGGCTATGGCCGATGACGGTCGCGGCCCCGTCAGCCGAAAAAGGCGCGAGGCTTCTGGTCAGCCGCAATACCGCCTGATCGGACGACCCGCCAAGCGCCGTTCCGAAGCCGTTGAAGACAGCCCTCATCGCGTGCGCGCGCACCGGCTCCGGGATGTCTTCCCAGCGGGAGCGGCATACGAAAGCCGCGAGCCGGCGCGACAGTCCTGCGACGGAAGGTTGTGAAATATCGCCCGTCATGAACCGCGTCTCCGATCTGCAAGCCGACAGGGATCAGCCTCTCGCATTCTCGCCGGCAACCGTGACGCCGGCCCAGCCTTCTATGGGCTTGATGATTTCGGTAAGGTCGGCACCCGCGCCAAGGTCGCCCTTGGCCACTGTCAGAAGTTGCCGCACCGCGCCGCCCACGATCATGGGTACGCCGAGCGCGTCGCTTTCCTCGAGGCAGAGACGGATATCCTTGGCCGACAGGCCGATCGAGAAGCCGAAATCGAAGCTGCGCGTCAGAACGAATTTCGGAATTTTGGTCATCGTCGCATTGGAACTTCCGCTGCCCGAATTGACGACTTCGATCAGTATGTCGGGATCGAGGCCGGCCTTGGTGGCGAGCACCAACGCTTCGGAGGCAATGGACAGCGCCGTGACCGACATGAGGTTGTTGATCACCTTGACCATTTGCCCCATGCCCGGCTCGGCACCGACATGGATCGGTTTGCCGAGCGTCTCGAGGATCGGCCGCACCGTCTCCATCGTCGAAACTTCGCATGCAACCATCATGGCGAGCGTGCCCTTCTCGGCGCCGCCGACGCCACCGCTTACCGGACAGTCTACCGTCGCGATGCCGGCGGCTCTCAAGCCTTCCGCCACCTGCCGCTCGGTACGCGGACCGGTGGTCGACAGATCGATGACGATCTTCGCCCCCTTGGCCGAGGCAAGCCCGTCAGGCCCGAGCGTCACGGCGAGCACAATCTCGGGCGTGGGAAGCGACAGGAGGATCACATCCGACAGGCCCATCAGTTCCGCCGGGGTCTTCGCTCTTCCCGCGCCTTCTCTCGTCAACGCCGAGACGGCGGCGTCGTTCGTGTCATAAACGCTTACCGTGTACCCGGCCGCCATGAGCCGTTTCGCCATCGGCGCTCCCATGCGTCCAATACCGGCAAAACCCAGTTTGAGGTTGGTCATCGTGATCTCCGCTTGAATTCCTGATGCAGCTTGGGCCGGTGCGCTCACGGCGCTGCCGCAATCGGATCGAGGTCCAGGCGCACGATATCGTCGACCCCTGGCAATGCGGCCGGATAGCGCGCCAGGACGAGCGGGTCATGGCCGGGAATGACATGTCGGGGCGAACTCGAGAGCTTGCGCATGGTGGCATAGCCCTCCAGCATGTCGGTAGCGCTCTCCAGCACCGGGAAAGGCCGGTTCTGCTCGAAATTGGCATAGAAGTGCGATGCGTCGGAGCCGAGCACCACCCAGCCGCGCGTCGTCTTCACCCGGACCACCTGCAATCCCTTCGAGTGACCGCCGACGCGATGCACCGTGAGATTCGGCGCGATCTCGCTGACCCCGTCGTGGAACGCCACCCGCCCGGCGAAGAGCTTGGCGACCATGCTTGCCACATCCTCGTAGGCGAAGGGGTGGCGCAGATAATCGTGGCACATGCAACGCCCGGTGCAATAAGCCATCTCCACATCCTGGACGTGGTAGCGGGCATGCGGAAACAGGTCGTGGTTGCCCGCATGATCGAAATGCATATGCGACAGGATGACGTCCTCGACCTTGTCGGGGTCGATGCCGATCATCTTCAGCCCCTCGCCGACCGGACGCAGCAAATGCCGTTGCCGCTTCTGCGCCACCTCGGCGTCAAAGCCGGTGTCGAACACGAAGGTCCGCGCCTTGCCGACGATGGCCCAGACAAAATAGTCGAGGGGCATCGGACCATCATGCGGATCGCCGCCGATGAAATTCGCGGCTGCATTGCGGTCGTGGTGACCGTAGCGAACGGCGTAGAGTTCATATGTGTCATCCATGTAGGTCTCCTTTCGCAGCCGGGCCGTCGCGGCGACAAATCCGCTCAGCTCGCAAGCCACCCTCCTTCGACCGGAAGCATGGCTCCCGTCATATCACGGGCAATCGGCCCGCAGAGAAAAACCAGGAGATCGGAAACGCTCTGCGGTGAGACGAAGCTGCCGCCAGGCTGCTTGCCTTCCAGGAAGAGGCGCTCTGCCGCACCGCGGTCGATGCCGCGATCCGCCATCAATTCCTCCACCCGGCTCTCGGTACCGGGCGTGAGGACCGAACCCGGACAGAGACTATGGCAGGTGACGTCGACGTCCAGGTTCTCCAACGCCACGGCCCGGGTAAGACCCAGTATGGCCGATTTCGTCGTGACATAGCCGACACGGCCCGGTGTGCCGCGCATGCCGTAGACGGAGGTTATGTTGAAGATGCGCCCGAAATTCTGCGTCCGCATCCGCGGCAGCAACAGCCGGACGGCATGGAAAATGGCCGAAAGGTTCACCGCCAGCGCCAAATCCCATTGTTCGGGCGGAAAATCGGGGATCGACGCGAAATGCCGAACGACCGCGTTGTTGATGAGAATGTCCACCCCGCCAAGTTCGGCACTGGCAGCCGCAACGAGCGACTCCACGCCTGCCGGCGTGGACAGGTCGGCGCTGTGATAGCTGACCTGCGCGCCCGTCTTGCGCGCCAGCGCTTCACGCTGCGGCTCGACCGCCTCGGGCGTTTCCAGCCCATGCAACATGACGCTGCAGCCGGCCTCGGCAAGCCGTGCGGCGATCGCCTGCCCCAACCCCGCGGTGGAGCCGGTGATCAGCGCACGGCGTTCGCTCAGGACCTTTGCCGGGACGACAGGCATCGCTTCGGCCGTTTCCTTCGACACACTCATACCTTGCCCCGCTGCTTTGTGAGCATCATCAGCGCCCTCGCCCCGGCCCGAACATCACCTTGCATGGCGACTTTGTCTTGTTACCGGTAACAGATTCTAAGCTTAGAGCAGCGACGCCAACGATGCAACGGGTGATACCGGATATCTGAGGTCAGGTGCTTTCGCGCTGGATCAATTCGAATTTCAGATCGATCACGCTGCCGCGAAGATGCTCGGCGCCATCCATGATCCGGCTCAACAGGATTCGTGCCGTCCGCTCGCCGATGTCGTAGCGTGGCAGCCTCAGCGTGCTGACAGACGGGCTGACGTGGCGCAGAAGATCGACATCGTCGAAGCTTGCCAGAGCGATCCGGCCCGGGACCGGCCAGCCGCGCTTCTGGCATTCAAAGAGCGCGCCGACCGCCAGCACGTCGCCCGCGCAAAACAGCGCGTCCACTTCCGGTACGCTCTGCACCACGCGCGCCATCACCTCCGCCCCGGCGGCGAGGCCGCGCTCGGTCTCCAGCACGATACGAGGGTCGGGATCCAGCCCAAGCTCCCGCAGCGCGGCTTGATAGCCCTGCAGCCGGTCCTTGGAGCGGTCGTTATGCACTGAATAAAGACTGGCGAAAGCAATCTTGCGGTACCCTAGCCGGCCGAGGTGCATCGTCATCGCATAGGCTGCATCGTAGTTGGAGAAACTGACCACCATATCCAGTGGTTCCGCCGGTATATTGCCGTTTTCGACCACGGGAATGCCAGATTTGCGGACCTTCTCCACAGCCTGCGATGTATGCTCGGTGCTGTGCAGGACCAGGCCACTCACACGCTGACTGAGGAAGATCGTGATCAGTTCTTCCTCTTCGTTGGGGTCGTAGCCCGACTCCGCGATCATCAGCTGGAAGCCCGAGCGCTTGAGCACTTCCGACAGGCCCTTGACCGTTTGCGTATAAATGGAGTTGTCGATGCTCGGCACGATAAGGCCGATCGTCGTGGAGCGGCTCGACGAGAGGTTGCCCGCCAAATGATTCGGCAGATAGCCGATCTCGCGAACCACCCGGAGCACCTTTTCGCGCATTTCCTCGGAGACTTTCCCGGGCTCGTTCAGCACGCGTGAAACGGTCATGGTGGAGACGCCGGCGCGCGCCGCCACATCGCGCATCCTGGCGCTCCCGGCCTGCTTGTTTCCACCTCCAGACGATTTTTTCGGCATTCCTGTCACAACCCGACGTGGCGGCGTAAATCAGACCATTGCGCGCGCTCACAAACAAGCCCTCGCCACAGAATTTTGAGATTCTGTTGTTACCGCTATCAAAAACGGCTATGGCTGACGGGTGCGCACCTTCAGGATGCCGCGGAGATCGCAATGGACAAAACGGCAAACAGCCGAGCGGACGAGGTGGTGCTGCGCTATGTGGCCGCCGCCCGGCCGGTTCAACAGCTCATCAGCGATACGCTGACACAAGTCGCCGGCTTCGCTCTGCTTGTGATGACCTCGCGCAACCGCGCCCCGCTCGCCGAAGGCGCGCTCGCCGGCGCACGGGAGGCGGCAATGCACGCATCCGAAGCGGTGCGCGCGCTTGCGGTCCCCGAGATCGCCGAACATCATCATCATCACCTGCGCGCCGCCGCCGCCGCCCTCCTCCAGGCCTGCGTCGCGACATTGGATTGCCTTCGGGTCGACGCCTGCGGGCAAAGCGATGCACTCGTGCGGACGCTGCGATCGTCGAGCGATCACCTTCGAACGACGACCCGCTTGTTGCCGGGATTCGAACTTGTCGATTTCGGGCAGGCGTGCTGCGCGGCGCACGCGCCGCAGCGCCTGCCGCAGAACGTCACTTAGGAAAATTGTCAGGGAGGACAGGATGGCGGACTACTCGATTTGGGTGCTCGAATATGCGGCGGTGGAGAAATTCCCCTTCAGCGTCATGATGTACGGCCCCCAGCACCAGGGCACCCGCAAGCTGCCCTATGCCTATGTGTTGCTCAAGGGAAAAGGCGAGACGATCCTGATCGACACCGGTTACGACCACGTTGCCTATGGCGAACAATTGGCGACCGCCTATGGCGTGTCGAACTATCACGGGCCGCGCGCGGTCCTGGCCGAGTGCGGCGTCAGCCCGGAAGACGTGACCAGCGTGTTCATCACGCATGCCCACTTCGACCATATGGGTGCCATCCATCTGTTTCCAAACACAAAATTCTATGTCCAGAAGAGCGAGCTGGACAAATGGACATGGGCTCTGACCTTGGGCCCGGAATATCGTTTCCTGACCGGCGGCGGCGATCCGGCGGACATCGTGCGTGCCGTCGAGGCGGCGAACGAAGGGCGGATGATCTGCATCGATGGCGACCAGGCGGATGTCCTGCCGGGTATTGACGTCCATCTGGCGGCGGATACCCACACCTACGGCAGCATGTACGTCACCGTCCGCAACGACGGAGCCAGGGATGGCGAGGACAAGTGGATCTTCGCGGGCGATCTCATCTATACGTACGACAACCTGACCGGCCTCGATCCCGAGGCGCCGCAGATCGTACCGATCGGCCTCGCCGTCGGAAGCCAGCACAATTTGATATTCTCAAGCGCGCAAATGCTGAAGTCGGTGGGCGGCGAGGTGCGGCGGGTGATCCCTGTCCACGAGGATCGGCTGCGCACCACGTTTCCTTCACGGCTCACCGACAAAGGCTTGCAGGTGGTGGAGATCGCGCTCGCAAAGGGCGAGAAAAGCAGGGTCGACTGAGCCTCGCTCAGCGGGCGCGCAAGCGCCCGCCCAAACGATACCAACTCTCGACAGGGACCGGACTGCCAGCCAAATGCCGGGGTTCCGAAACCCGGCCTCCGGATAGTGCCCGGATCCGGATCCTATGCTCAGAGCTGGTCCGCGCCGGCGACGAAGCCGCCGCCATCGATCACGATCGCCTGGCCGGTGATGAATGAGGCCGCGTCCGATGCGAGGAACAGCACAAGCTGGGCAATCTCCGACGGATCGCTGATACGGCCCATGGGAATCATCGGCAAAACGGTATCTTTCGCGCCCTGCTCGCTGCCGAACATGCCCCTCAACAGGGGCGTCATAACCGAACCCGGCGCGATGGCGTTGACACGGATATTCTTGCGCGCCACTTCCAGCGCCACCGAGTTGGTCAGCCCGATCACGCCCCACTTGCTGGCGCAATAGACGGCGGTGGTAGCAAAACCCATGACGCCGAACAGCGAAGACGTGTTGACGATCGCACCACCGCCCTTCGCGATCATATGCGGGATCTGATACCTTAACCCATTGAAAATCCCGCGTAAATTTACGTCCATCAGCAAATCGTAGTCCGCATCGTCGAGTTCGTGCACGGGCGCCGTCTTGCCTGGCACGCCCGCATTGTTGAAGGCGACATCGATCCTGCCGAAGCGTTCGAAGGCCCTCCGGTGCAGCTCGGCCATCGCCTTGCTGTCACGCACATCGGCTTCCAGAAACTCGATCTCGACGCCAAGCGGCTTCAGTTCCTCCTTGAGACTCTCTCCTGATTTGCCACCAATGCCCGAAACATAGAGATTCGCCCCGGCCTTGGCGAAGGCTGACGCAGTGGCGCGGCCAATACCGGTCGTTCCACCGATCAAGATGACGTTCTTGCCGGAAAAATCGTACTTCACTTGCATGGTTGGTCCTCCTCGGCCGCGACCGCAAGATATCTGCGGCAAAATTCACATACGCCCTCGCCATCCATAACCTCAATATGATACCGCTAACAAGCGAAAATGATGGAGACGAAAGGAAGACGGTGACGACTGTTCGTTTTTAGGCAGAAAAGTGGATTTTCGAGTGATTTAGGGCTATCCTGTTGCCGAATTTCCAAATATGGGCATGATACCGATATCAAATATGAAGAACCGGGTCTCGGGCAAAACCGTAAAGCCTGATCTGCCGGACCGCCCGACTCTGGAGAGGCATACCGCTTCGGCGCTCTTGGGCGGCCGAGCCGGATTTTAGGATACGAGGGCGAACCAGTTCGCCGCACCCTCGTGCAAGCAAGGCGCCGGCCTCGTCGTGGGGACGGACTGAAACAAAAGGGAGGAGTTTCCAAATGTACAAACTGCTGCTTGCCGCTTTGACGGCCGGCGCCATGATGGTTGCCACCGTCGCTGAGGCGAAAACACTCGGCGTCGTTGCACTTCTGGCCAACGACGCTCTCAATATAGCCGTCATCGGCGGAGCGACCGAGGCCGCCAAGGCTGCCGGCTGGGATGTCAAGGTAATCGATACCCAGGCGAGCGCCGACCAGGCCAACGCCGCAATGAATTCTTTCGCCGCGCAAAAAGTCGACGCGATCTTCGTGCTTGCCTTCGCCAGCAGTTCCATCGGCTCCGGTCTCGCCGCGGCGCGCGACGCGGGCATCCCCGTCGCCACGTGGGGCGGCGAAATCGTTCCCGGCATCGTGGTGACGACCAGCGGTCGCCAGGTCGGCGACGACTCGGTGAAGTTCCTGACCGAGAAGGTCGGCGAGAAAGCCAACGTCCTGGCGATGACCTTCCACCCGGGAAAGCTCTGCATCGATCGCGGGGTCGCCTTCGACGAGGGCGTGAAGGGCAAGTCCGACATCAAGGTCGACTACAGCGAAGTGACGGCACCGGGGCAGGTCCAGTTCGGGAACGCGACCGCCGCGGCCTGGCTCACGGCACATCCGGCCGGCGCGGATACGCCGCTGGCCATCTGGGCCTGCTGGGACGAACCCATGCAAGGAGCCGTAGCCGCACTGCGCCAGGCTGGCCGCACCGACGTGACCACCGTCTCGATCAATGGCAGCCCGCAAGCGCTGCAACTGGTCAAGGAAGGCGACCTGACGGCGACGGTCTGGCAGCCGGCCTTCCAGGAAGGCAAGGAGGTCTTCCAGGCGGTACTCGACTCGATCGAGGCCGGCGCCTCCTGGCAGCCGAAGGATATCCAGATCCCGGGGATCGTGGTCACCAAGGACAATGTCGACAAGTTCATGGCCGAACATCCCGATGGAATGTGAGACTAGGTCGCGCCGCGTGGCGGAGCGGCACAGCTAATGCCGTCCGCCGTGTCAGCCGGGCCATGGATGCGCATCCGCGGCCTGACCAAATCCTTCGCTGGAGAACTCGCTCTCGACCACGCCGACCTCGACATCGAGCGCGGCAAGGTGCATGGCCTGGTCGGCGCCAACGGCGCCGGCAAGTCCACGCTCATCCGCTGCCTCGCCGGGGTAACGCTGGCTGACGAGGGCAGCGTGACGGTCTCCGGCGAGGATCTGCAAAAGGGGTCGCCGCGAGCCTCCGAACAGGCCGGGCTCGCCTTCATCCATCAGGAACTGAACCTGATCCCGCATTTCAACGCGCTGCAGAACATGTTGCTCGGCGCACCCAAGGTCACTCGTTTCGGCATTATCGACTGGCAGCGTTCCGGCGTTGCCGCCCGCGCCGCCGCGGAACGTGTCGGCATCCGCTTTCCACTCGAGACTAAGGTCTCCGAGCTCTCTGTGGCTCAGCGATGGCTCGTCATGATCAGCAAGGCTCTCGTACGCGACGCCAGCATGATCGCCATGGATGAACCCACGGCCTCGCTCTCCGGGCCGGAGAGCGAGCAACTCTTCGCCATCATCCGCGATCTCTCCGCCCAGGGGGTCGCCATCCTTTATGTCTCCCACCGGCTGGAAGAGGTGCTTCAGCTCTGCGACAGGATCACCGTGTTGCGCGACGGGCGGATCGTCGATGCGGCGGAGCGTGGAGCGCTCGACAAGAAGGGCCTGGTCAGAGCCATCATAGGCCATGACATCCGCCCACCGGACGAGCGCGCCCGCTTCGCCACCAATCGCAGCCGCCAGCCGATCCTCTCCGTCCGCGACATCGCCTGGAAGAGCGCCGTGAAGGGCGTGCGTTTCGATCTCTACCCAGGCGAGGTCCTTGCGCTCGGCGGCCTTGTCGGGGCCGGGCGGACGGAGCTTGCCCATCTCATGGCCGGCGTGACCCGACCGGACGCCGGCCATTTCGAGCTCGACGGCAAACGGCTCGATATCGCCAACGAGGCTCAGGCGATCCGCGCCGGCATCGCGCTGGTTCCGGAAGAGCGCCGCTCGCAGGGGGTGATGCTGCAACAGTCGGTAGGCTTCAACATCAACATATCCACCTTGAAGAAGCTGCGCGCCGTTCCCGGTCTCCCGTTCGTTTCCGACAGGAAGGCGCGCCGGCAGGCAGAGGGACTCGTGGCCCGACTGGGGATCAAGACACCCAGCGTCAAGACGAAGATCGGCGGTCTTTCGGGCGGCAACCAGCAAAAGGCGCTGATCGCCCGCTGGCTCAATGCCGGAACCAAGCTGCTCATTCTCGACGAGCCGTCGCGGGGTGTCGATGTGGGCGCGCGCGAGGAGATCCACGACGCGATCCGCGCCCTCGCCCGGTCGGGCGTCGGCATCCTTGCGATCTCATCGGACGTCGAGGAACTCACGCTTCTCGCCGACCGCGTCCTCGTCATGCGCGAAGGCCGCATTACCGGCGAGTTGACCGGCGCCGATATCACCGAGGCCCGGATCATCGAACTCAGTTACCACGACGCCAATGACGAAGAAGGAAACATCGCATGATGGTCCAGGCCGGAACCGCGGCGAAGGACGCGCCGCCGCTGCGAAAATCCTCGTGGAAGCGGACCGCGTTGATCTGGCTGTCTCGCTACGGCACGATTGTCGGGCTCCTGCTGATGGTGGTTTTTTTCTCGGCAAACGCCCCTGGAATCTTCCTGTCCCGCGCCAATTTCCTCAACATTCTCAGCCAGGCGTCCCTGACCGCGATCATTGCCTCAGGGCTGACCTATACGCTTGTCGTCGGCGAGTTCGACCTCAGCATCGGCTATGTCGCGAGCTTCGTCGGCCTGATCGTTACCGGCCTGATGGCTTACCAGGGCTTTCCGATCTCGCTCAGCATCGTCTGCGCACTGCTCCTCGGTGCCGCGATCGGCGCCTTCAACGGCGTGCTCGTGACCAAGGTGAGGATCAATGCCGTCATCTCGACACTGGGCGTGGGAACGATGCTGACGGGAATCGGCTTCACCTACAGTTCCTTCCCGATCGCGACCGGAATCCCGCGCCCCTTCACCGATATTGCGCTCGGCCGGCTCGTCTTCGGCCTGCCCAATCCGGTCATCATCATGGTGATCGTGCTGATTGTGCTTTGGGTCATCCTGAACAAGACCGACGTCGGCCAGAAGATGCAGGCCGTCGGCAGCAACCTGGAGGCCGCGAGGCTCTCGGGCATCCGGGTGGACCGAATCAAGATATTCGCCTTTGCCACTGCCGGTTTCTGCGCCGCGCTGACCGGCACGCTGCTGTCCTCGCTGCTCGGCAGCGGAACGCTGGCCGCGGCCGACGGCTATCTTCTCGATGCTTTCGCCGCCGTCTTCCTGGGCTCCGCTACGCTGAGGGAAGGCGAATTCCATATCTCCGGAACCTTGATCGGGGTGCTCATCCTGGCAGTGGGATTCAACGGGCTCAGCATCTTCGGCGCTCCCACCCACTTCCAGCCGATCTTCAAGGGCGCGATCCTCGTGCTCGCGGTCGGGATGTCCGCGCTCGCCCGGCGCTACGCCGCTTCGGCATAGCAGAGCGATCCGAAGCCGTGTGAAGCGGTTCTGCGTCTCCGCGTGAAACGATAAACCGCCCTAGGTAGGAGACTTAATCAAACTCTTGTCGAGATTGGCTTGTTCTGTCCCGTGGCGGACCATGGTTCCATGTGATGGGTACTGACCCTAGGCTATATCGACCTTCGGGTTTCGGTGCGGCGCGAGCGAGCCGTCCGCCCGCAGCGGGGCAAGACGGCCGGTAGAGAACCCGGCAAAGCTTTCGGCCTCGAGAGGCCCCGCCGTCATCAAGGTGAAGTCGAACGGCGCGCGGCGGTCCGGCCCGAGCACATATTGGCGGTGCATGCGCAGAAAATCCCGCTTGATGCGCCGGTAGCGCTCCGGCGTGACCATGTGCCTGAAGCGGATGCGCAGGATGGCGGCCTGCGGCAGGTCCGCGAAACCGGCGGCCTCGACCACCTTCACCCTGTAGAAATTGACGGCGTCGGTGAGACACTGCACCTCCAGCCAGAAGACGTCGCCGCAACGCGCGATCAGGCCGACCCGGCGGCGCAACTGCGTTGCCGGGGCAAGCAGCGCGCATTGACAGACGGCGCCGCCAAGGGTGGCGAACACGACCTTCCTGCCCCTGAAAAGCTGCGGTTCCCTCTCCAGCAGCATGCCGATCACGTGCACGGCCAGCGACGAGCCCATGCTGTGCGAGGCGACCACGTATTCGTCGGCGTCTTCCCGGAGCGCGGCCCGTGCGGCCCGGGCCATCTCTTCAAGCCGGGCATTGGCCGCCGCGTCGTCCATGCGGGCGAGCGAGACGGCGAGCCGCCAGTCGTCGAACAGATGCAGGGTATGGAACCGTTCGGCCATCGGCAGGAAGGCTTTGAAGAAGACCAGCACGGCCGCCGGCAAGGTCCACAGCAGGTTCCATGCCGAAAGGCCCGCCAAGAGCGGCAGCGAGGCCGCCGCCAGCAGCACCGCGGCGCCGAGAGCGGCCAGCAGGAACGGGAACAGGAAGAACAGGCCGAACCGCCAGGCATGGCGGAAATAGCCGGCCATGCCGCCATAGCGGATCACTCGCGCGCCGGCCCGGCAGCCGGCGGCAAGGCGCGCAAGCGTCGGGCGCGAGCGCAGCGCGAGGATCAGCCCGTTGTGGTCCAGGATGTGGATGCGACTGTCGGTGCGCCAGCCAGGCCCCTCAGCGCGCACGCTGAAGCAAGGCGCGGCGGGGTCGCCGCCGAGCGGCCCCGCCTCCACCCGGAAATTCCAGGCACGGCCGCTTTGCATGGCCGAACGCGCGTAGCGGCTGTAATGGGCCTCGGCGTCCAGCGGCTCGTAGCCCGGGAAATGAAGGACGACCCGTTTCCTGATCTGCGGCATGCCTCGTTCCTGCCCCCACTCCTGTTTTTGATCGGCCGGCGGGCAAAAGCCTATGGAAATACCTGCCCTACATGTTATCTAAGGGCAGTCATCCAACACGGGCCTTTGAACCCGTACGATCAAGGAATTCCGCCATGAGCGCCATCAGCGATTACATCGACAGCCAGGTCAAGAGCAGCGACGTCGTGCTTTTCATGAAGGGCACCCCCGGTTTCCCGCAGTGCGGCTTTTCCGGCCAGGTGGTGCAGATCCTCGACCACATCGGCGCCGACTACAAGGGCGTCAACGTGCTCGATTCGACGGAACTGCGCCAGGGCATCAAGGACTATTCGAACTGGCCGACCATCCCGCAGCTCTACGTCAAGGGCGAGTTTGTCGGCGGCTGCGACATCGTGCGCGAAATGTTCCAGTCCGGCGAATTGCAGACCTTCCTCACGGAAAAGGGCGTCAGCCTCAAGGGCGCGGCATAAGCAACCGATCGGGCCTGCCCCCATCCCGATCAAGCTTCACTCCCCTTTCGGGACAGACGATGCGCCGGCCAACCGGCGCATTTTCATTTGAAGAATTGGACCGGTCATGGATCAGCCATCGCAATCCCCGCAACGGGAGGCGAGCCTTCCCATCCCGCGCTGGGAGTTCATCGCGCTATGCGCGGCGCTGATGGCGCTCAACGCGCTCGCCATCGACATCATGCTGCCCGGCCTGCAACAGATCGGCGCGGCGCTCGGCGTCGAGAACGCCAATCACCGGCAGTACGTCATCACCGCCTACATCGTCGCCTTCGGCATCGCCCAGCTCGGCTTCGGGCCGGTCTCGGACCGGTTCGGCCGACGCGGTCCCCTGCTTGCCGGGCTTGCCGTCTACATCGTGGCGGCCCTGGCCGCGGCACTCGCCACCGATTTCGCGACCCTGCTCGCCTGCCGCTTCCTGCAAGGGCTGGGCGCCGCGGCGACCCGCGTCATCGCCATCTCGGTCATCCGCGATTCCTTCGGCGGCCGCCGCATGGCCGAGATCATGTCACTGGTGTTCATGGTGTTCATGGCGGTTCCGGTTGTCGCGCCGGGCCTCGGCCAGATCATCATGATCTTCTCGACCTGGCACCTGATCTTCGCGGCGATGGGCGTCGGCGCGCTCTCGATCACCGTGTGGACGTTCCTGCGCCTGCCCGAGACGCTGCATCCCGAATTCCGGCGGGCGCTGACGCTGAAGGCCGTCACCGGCGGCTTCGGCATCGTGCTCTCCGACCGCGCGGCGCTCTGCTACACGCTGGCCGGCATGTTCACCTTCGGCGCGTTGTTCGGCTTCATCAACTCGGCCCAGCAGGTCTATGTCGACATCTACGGGCTCGGCGCATGGTTCCCGGTCATCTTCGCCGCCGTCGCCAGCCTGATGGCGGTGTCCAACTTCCTCAACGCGCGGTTGGTCGGCCGCTTCGGCATGCGCAGGCTGTCGCAGGGCGCACTCATCGCCTTCATCGCCGTCAGCGCCCTGTGGTTCGTGCTTTCGCTCGCCGGGCCGGTGCCCTTCTCCATCTTCATCACGCTTTTCACGCTCGACATGCTTTTGTTCGGCCTGCTCGGCTCGAACTTCAATGCGCTGGCCATGGAGCCGCTCGGCCATGTCGCCGGCACCGCCTCCTCGGTGCTCGGCTTCACGCAGACCTTCGGCGGCGGCGTCATCGGCACCGTCATCGGCCAGATGTTCGACGGAACCGTGATGCCGCTCGCGGCCGGCTTCTGCGGCGTTTCGATCGTCGCCTTCCTGATGGTCGTCGTCGCCGAGCGCGGCAAGCTGTTCCAGCCGCATAACCCGGCGGTCTGATCAGGCTTGCGGCGCAAGCCCCGCGAAGTCGAACAGCGCGCGGTCGAGCAGGTGCGAGGGCCGAACGTTGGTCAGCGCGCGGATCATGGTATCCTTGCGCCCCGGCATCTTCCTTTCGATGTCGTCCAGCATCGCCTTCATGATGTTGCGCTGCAAGCCGTCCTGCGAGCCGCACAGGTCGCAGGGGATGATCGGAAAGCGCATCGCCGCCGCGAACTTCGCCAGATCCGCCTCGGCGCAATAGCTCAGCGGGCGCAGCACCATGACGTCGCCTTCGTCGTTCAACAGCTTGGGCGGCATGGCGGCCAGCCGCCCGCCGTGGAACAGGTTCATGAAGAAGGTTTCGAGGATGTCCTCGCGGTGGTGGCCGAGCACCAGCGCCGAGCACCCCTCCTCGCGCGCGATGCGATAGAGGTGGCCGCGCCTCAGCCGCGAGCACAGCGAGCAATAGGTGCTGTTTTCAGACAGCTTGTCGGTGACGATCGAATAGGTGTCCCGGTATTCGATGCGATGGGCCACCCCATTTGCGTCGAGGTAATCGGGCAGGATGTGCCTGGGAAAATTCGGCTGGCCCTGGTCGAGATTGCAGGCAAGCAGATCGACCGGCAGCAGGCCGCGCCATTTGAGGTCGACGAGCGCGGCGAGCAACCCGTAGGAATCCTTGCCGCCCGACAGCGCCACCAGCCAGCGCTCGCCCGGCCTCACCATGGCGAAGTCCTCCATCGCCTGGCGCACCTGCCTGAGCAGCCGCTTGCGCAGCTTGTTGAACTCCACCGAGGACGGCGCGTGCGAAAACATCGGGTGAAAGCCGTCCCTGCCCTCGAAGGCGCTTTCATACTTCACGGTTCACGCCTTTCATCCTGCCGCTGAAATAGGCGAGGATCGCCAGGGCGGCGAAGATCGGAATCCCCATCTCCAGCGTTTCCTCCACCTTTTCCAGAAAGTTGCCGCTTTCGGCGCTGACGGGAAAGCCGATCCTGGCGAGGCTGCGCCCGCCGCCGTCCAGCACGAGGGAAGACATGACCATGGCCATGGACAAGGCCGCGGCAATGCCGACGGGGTCGAACCTGCGCAGTCTTTCGACAAAGGGCCTGCCATAGGTGGCGATGACGTGAAGCACGGCAACGCTGATCAGGGCAAGAACGAAGAACGCCAGCAGCTTCTCGAAGAGCGCGACCTCGCCCGACAGGAAGAAGTCGCGCTTGGTGACGCTCATCGCCGTGAAGCGGGTGTGGAAGTCGAGTTCCCGCAGCAGCATCGCCAACAGCACCACCATCAGGCTGAAGGCGCGGGTGAACGCGAACCGGATGCCGCCCAGCGCGACGATCAGGACCATGCACAGGCCGTAGCCTAGCGGGGAAAGCGTCTCGATCGGCCCGGTTTCCAGGAAAAGCGGGTTGAGATGGCCATCGACCCGGGACGGATTCAAGACGACGATCAAAAGCTGCGCGACAAGCACGCACGCGATGAGAAGATAGTGGCGGCTATCTTCTTTCCTGTACATAGACATCCGTCCCCCCGCCCAATCAATGGCCGGCCGCTGCCGGCGAATACAACCACAGCATGTCTTCGTCCCGAAAACCGCTTCAAGCCAAGGGGGGTCAGGTACTCCCATAAGAAGCGATGGGCCAGCCTGTTAACAAAAAAAGCCGCCAGAAGGCGGCTTTTCGAAACAGCGACGGGAATGCTGCGATTAGCGCGAATAGAATTCGACGACCAGGTTCGGTTCCATCTGCACCGCGAACGGCACGTCGGAAAGGCCCGGCACGCGCGCGTAGGTCGCGACCATCTTGTTGTGGTCGGCCTCGATGTAGTCCGGCACGTCCCGCTCGGCGAGGCCGACGGCCTCGAGCACGATGGTGAGTTGCTTCGACTTTTCGCGGACCTCGATGACGTCGCCCGGCTTGCAGCGGTAGGAACCGATATTGGTGCGCTTGCCGTTGACGTTGACGTGGCCGTGGTTGACGAACTGGCGCGCGGCGAAGATCGTCGGCACGAACTTGGCGCGGTAGACGATGGCGTCCAGGCGCGACTCGAGCAGGCCGATCAGGTTCTCCGAGGTATCGCCCTTGCGCCGGTTGGCCTCGTCATAGGCCTTGCGGAACTGCTTTTCGGACATGTCGCCATAGTGGCCCTTCAGCTTCTGCTTGGCGCGCAGCTGCAGGCCGAAATCGGAAAGCTTGCCCTTGCGGCGCTGGCCGTGCTGGCCGGGGCCGTATTCACGCTTGTTGACCGGGGACTTCGGGCGGCCCCAGATGTTCTCGCCAAGACGGCGGTCGATCTTGTATTTCGCGGATTCGCGCTTGCTCATCGCATTCCCTTTCAAAACGATACACCCGAAGCCTCATGCTCCGGGTGAAGGAAACGCGCCCTCCTCTGGCTTCCGTTTTCGAAGCCTGACAGGGCGACCCACGCACGCTTTGCGAAGTCGCCCACGGGACACGTCAAAAGAAAGCGCCGGGCGCGACGGCCCGGTGCTGGCGGGTGGATAAAGCGATCGGCCGCCGGTGTCAAGCCGGGCAGGCGGATTCGGGGCTCCGTCACGGATCGCCGGACATTCAGTCCTTCGACTTCTTCTTTTCGGGCAGGCCCTTGCGCTTGGTCTCGGCGAATTCCTCAAGCTGTTTTTCGCTCATGGATTCGTACATCTCGCGCGAAGCACCCTTGAGCTCGCTCTTCTTCGTCTCGCCGCGCTTGGCCGAAAGGGCGGCGCCGGCGGCTTTCTGCTGCGCCTTGGAGGTGGCTGGCATGGTCGTTCTCCGTTGCTGTCAGGCAAGAAAAACGCCGCTGCCCGCGTAGCGTTCCGCGAAATCAGGCCGGCTTCAGCCCGAAGCCCTGCATCAGCCGGCAGGTGGCGGAATCGGGCGCGCCCGAGGTGAAGACGGCGATGTCGTCGCCGCCATCGAGGGCACCCCCCTTCCCGCGTCCGCCGACGAGCGAGAGCGCCCGCCGGGCGATCGCTTCGGCCGGGTCGAGCCAGTCCACCGGCCAGGGCGCGGTCTTGCGCATGCGGTTGACCAGAAACGGGTAGTGCGTGCAGGCGAGCACGACGATGTCGGTGCGCCGCCCGTCCTGCTCGATGAAGCAGGGGGCGATTTCCCGCCGCACCATCTCCTCGTCGACGAAGCCGTCGCGCAGGTAAATCTCGGCAAGCCGCGCCAGGTTCTGGCTGCCGACCAGCCGGACATGGCATTTCGCCGCCCATTGGGTGATCAGGTCGCGCGTATATTGCCGCTTCACGGTGCCGGGCGTGGCCAGCACCGAAACCAGTCCGGAGCGGGTGCGCTCCGCCGCCGGCTTGATCGCCGGCACCGTGCCGACGAAGGGCGTCCCGGGGTAGGCCGCGCGCACATCCGCCAGCACCAGCGTCGAGGCGGTGTTGCAGGGAATCACGAACAGTTCGGGGTCGTGCCTGGCGATCAGTTCGCCGACCAGTTTCACGATCCGCGCCCGCAGCGCGCCCTCTTCCCAGTCGCCATAGGGAAAGGCGGCGTCGTCGGCGACATAGACGAAGCGGCGGTCGGGCATCAGCACGCGCGCCTCGCGCAGCACGGTGAGGCCGCCGACGCCGGAATCGAACAGAAGCACCGGCCGGTCAGGCATCGTCCCCGTCCTTCCCGGCCTTCTCTTGCGCCTTGCCGGCACGGCCGCCGACCGTTCCGCGCGGCGCCTTCGGCGAGAAGCGGTCGAGCGAGGCGACGATGCCGTGCAGCACCTTCAGTTCCGGTTCCGCGAAGCCGGGGCGCGTCAGCACCGCGCGCAGATTGTCCACCATCTTCGGCTTCTTGGTGGGCGGGCGGAAATAGCCGCGCGCATCGAGCGCGGCTTCCAGATGCTCGAACAGGCTGTGCAGTTGAGCCTTGCTGGCGGGCGGCATCGCCGGCGTGGTGAAATTGGTGTCGGTCTCGGCTTCGAGCCCGGCCTTGCGCCACTCATACGACATCAGCAGCACCGCCTGCGCGATATTGAGCGAGGAAAAGCCCGGATCGACGGGGAAGGTGACGATCTCGTCGGCCAGCGCCACCTCCTCGTTGTAGAGGCCGAAGCGCTCGCGCCCGAACAGGATGCCGGTGCGCTCGCCGGCCCTGCCGTGCGCGCGCAGCATGCGGCCGGCTTCCACCGGCCCGCGCACCTCCTTGAAGCCGTCGCGCTGGCGCGCCGTGGTGGCGAAGACGAAATTGAGGTCGGCGACCGCCGAAGCGAGATCGGCGAACACCCGCGTGGCGTCGATGACGTGGTCGGCACGGCTGGCGGAAGCGCGCGCCTTGTCGCTCGGCCAGCCGTCGCGCGGATTGACCAGCCTGAGTTCCGCCAGGCCGAAATTGGCCATGGCGCGGGCGACCATGCCGATGTTTTCGCCGAGCTGCGGCTCGACGAGGATGACGGCCGGCGAGATTATGGCCGGCTTGGCGGCCGGCGTTTCAGCGGGAATTTCGGTGGCTGGCATGATGCTCAGGAAACTGCGGTTTGCGGCATTTCGACGTCCCTGCCACATTCGTCCTCGAAAATGAAGCTTTCGCAAACAAACGCCGGCAATCGGCGGGCTCAGGCCGTGATCCCGGGGCCAGGCCGTTTGCGCCTGCCGATACGCTTTGCTATAGGGGCGCTAACTGCGGCCACCCCTCCGGCAGGCCGTTTCATTCCTGACAACGAGGCAATTTTTCATGGCGAAGATAAAGGTGGCGAACCCGGTCGTCGAACTCGACGGCGACGAGATGACCCGCATCATCTGGCAGCTCATCAAGGACAAGCTGATCCACCCCTATCTCGACATCGACCTCGACTATTACGACCTCGGCATCGAGCACCGCGACGCCACCGACGACAAGGTGACGATCGACGCGGCCCACGCCATCCAGAAGCACGGCGTCGGCGTCAAATGCGCCACCATCACGCCGGACGAGGCGCGCGTCGAGGAGTTCAAGCTGAAGAAGATGTGGAAGTCGCCCAACGGCACCATCCGCAACATCCTCGGCGGCACCATCTTCCGCGAGCCGATCATCATGAAGAACGTGCCGAGGCTGGTGCCCGGCTGGACCAAGCCGATCATCGTCGGCCGCCACGCCTTCGGCGACCAGTACAAGGCGACCGACTTCCGCTACCCCGGCAAGGGCAAGCTCACGATCAAGTTCGTCGGCGAGGACGGCACCGTCATCGAGCACGACGTTTTCGACGCGCCCGGCGCGGGCGTGGCCATGGCCATGTACAACCTCGACGAATCGATCCGCGAATTCGCGCGCGCCTCGATGAATTACGGCCTGCTGCGCGGCTATCCGGTCTACCTGTCGACCAAGAACACGATCCTGAAAGCCTATGACGGCCGCTTCAAGGACCTGTTCCAGGAAGTCTACGACGCCGAGTTCAAGGCCGAGTTCGAAAAGCGCAAGC
>ERZ778017.809-NODE-809-length-37315-cov-8.393076_pt1 | contig 37315 bp, 52 predicted proteins | sample MGYA00375747_ERZ778017 | MGnify/ENA primary metagenome ERZ778017 (study PRJEB29350, sample SAMN05509838) | bioreactor metagenome | biome: bioreactor; material: wastewater | place: South Africa: University of Cape Town | collected 2014-03-17 ...
CTCGTCGGGCTCATAACCCGAAGGTCGCAGGTTCAAATCCTGCCCCCGCTACCACAGATATCTGCACAGACGAATTGGCGATCTCGGCAACGGGGTCGCCTTTTTCGTTCTGGCGCACTGGGATCTCGCTGCCAAGTAGGCCGCGCAGCGCTGTGCGGGCCGCGTGGATGTCGCGGGTGTAGTTGGCCAGGTCACGCGCATACCGGTTCCACACCGAGCGGGCCGCGGGCAGAACCCTGACGGGCGCGGTCGCTTTGGCGGCGCTGATGGCCTCTTCCGCGTCTTCGATCGCACGCTCGCAGGCTTCCAGCTCGGCTTTGATGGAGGCGGTGAAGATGCCGGCCTTGATCGCCTTCATCAGATTGGCGTGTTCGGCCTTCGCCTTCGCCAGGTTGCGCTGCAGGCCGGTGAGGTCGGGGGCGTTGCGCTTGAGCGCGTCGAGCGCCGCGAGGTGGAACGCGCGAAAAGCCTCTTCAGAGAGCAGCTCCCGGGTGATCCCGGCAACCAGGGCGCGCTCGGCGTCACTGCGGGCGAAGCGCAGGCGGCTATGGCAGATCCCGGATTCCTTGGCGCGCGCGCAGCCGTAGCGGTAGCGATCGATGGCGACCAGCGGCCCGCCGCAGTCGCCGCAGCGCAGGATGCCGGACAGCAGGTGGCGCGGTGGGCGGCCTTGCCTGGTGGGCATTTGGAGGGAGCGGCCGAGTGCGCGGCGCTTAGCGGCTTCGAAGATCTGGGCATCGATGATGGCCAGCTCGGGAATGTGGGTGGTGATCCATTCGGACGGCGGACGCTCACGGCGCACCCGCCGCCGGGTTTCCGGGTGCTTCACCCAGTGCGACTTGTTCCACACCTGCTGCCCCATGTAGATGGGGTTTGCCAGGATGCCGACGCCGCGCTTGTGGTCCGGGCGGATGGCCGACGCGGCCCACGTCTCGCCGCGTGGCGACGGTACGCCTTCATCGTTCAACGCGCCGGCAATCATCCGCGCCGACTTGCCGGACAGGTATTCATCGTAGATGCGGCGCACGACGGCCGCTTGATCGGGGTCGATGGCGCGTTGCCCCGTGCTGGTGACCACGTAGCCGTAGGGCAGGCCTCCGGCGCTGGCGCCGTCCAGGGCCCGGCCGGTCAGGCCGCGGTGCGTTTTCTTGGCCAGGTCGCGCACGTAGTGCTCGTTGATGACGGCGCGGATCCCTGTGTCCAGCTCATGGCCGTCGCGGCTGGTGTCGGTTCCGTCGGAGACGCCAATCAGTCGGACGCTGTGCCAGGCCAGCCGCCGCAAGATGCGGCCGGACTCGGCGCTGTCGCGGCTCAGGCGTGACATGTCGTCCACCAGCAGTACGTCGAATTCGCCGCGCTCGATCGCCGTGATCAGCGCCCGGTAGCCCGGGCGCTCTGCATGACTGCCGGAGATGGCCGCGTCGCTGAACACCGCGGGCGCTGGCCAGCCGATGCGGCTGCAGTACTGGCTGCAGTTGCGCAGCTGATCGTCGAGGCTGGCCTCGCGCTGGTTGTCGCTGCTGTAGCGGACGTAGGCAACGGTGCGCATTGCTTGAGCCTATGCGGCGTGGTCAATTTCGGGCAACCCGGCCCGCTTCGCACTTTCCGGGCCTGGATCGTGCTGTGGTGCTGGCTGGGTTGTCAGATAACCCCGTGCAACAGCGTCTTCGGCCAGTGCCCGAATCAGCTGAAGATGCAGCGGCGAGAGGCGGATCTGCGCGGAATTCATTCCGCCGCCTCCAGCCATTCCTCCCGCCGCTTCCACTGCAGGCGCATTTCCTCGCGCAGCGCCGCGGCGGCTTCCGGGCCGCGGTGCCGCTCGATGCGCTGCATCAGCTCATCCACCTGGCGCGCGGTGACGTAGCCCTGCTTGATCCAAGTCCGGGCCTCGCACTCGCGGCGATAGGCCTCATCCGTGCGGCCATTGCCATCAGCCACAGGGCAACTCCGGCATCGCCAACGCAACAGCAACATCCCGCACCCAGATCGGCGTGCTGGACAGTGCGAAGGTCTGCCCAGTCCACGCCAGCAGCAGCGTGCGGCCGATTTCCTCGGCGATCGCGCGCGCCGCCGCCGGCGGCACGGCGTTGCCGATGCGCTCGCGCCACGCCTGGTCGGACAGGCCGTCGAGCTCGAGCTTTTCCTCGGGGTCGACCAGGGACTGCAGCGCGGCCAGCTCCAGCGTGGTGAACGGCCGGTGCCAAGTGCCGTCGAGGCTGCGGATCACGCAGACCAGGTTCTCGCGCTCGCCCGGCATGCGCGGGTCGGCGACAGACCAGCGTCCGTTGTCGTGACCCGCCGCCGCGCTTACAGCTCCGCTGGCGGCGTCCCAGCCCACCACGCCGTAGTGGCCGTTGGTCAGGTAGGCGTCGCCCTTCTGGCGCTGGCTGGCGGGCCGAGGATCCGCGACCGCGTATGCGCCATGGCCGGTGTCGCTGCGCGCGATCACCGTGCCGGTCGGAGCCTCGAAGCCGGTCACGCCCAGCTTCCCCGCGCCGGCGAAGCTGCCGGTGGCGCGAGGATCCTGCACGCACGCAGCCTTGCCGCCGGCGCTGGTCACCGTGCCCGCATGGCGTTCCCACGGGATGACCCGGTATTCATTGGCGTGCTTGGCCGGGCCGTGGTGGCGGGGATCGGCGACGGAGAACGTCCCCTGCCCGGGCGACTTCACCCCGATCACCGCGCCGGCCGTGTCGCCCATGCCCAGCACGCCGTACTGCTGGTATTGCGCGGCGCCTGCGGCGGCGCGCGGATCCGCTACGCTGAAAGCGCCATTGCTGGGCAGACTGCTGCCGGCGACCGTGCCGCAGGTGTCGTCCCAGTGGTTCACGCCGAGATAGCCGCGGTGGAACTCCGGCACGACCAGGAAGTCGCGCAGCACGCCATCCTCGACCGCCAGCCGGTTGAGACTGCGCCAGTCGCTGCCGGCTTCCACGAACGCCAGGCGCACCCACGTCTTCCACTGCAGCGACGGCACGCGGTGCATTGGCCCGGCGCGCTCCACGTCGCCGGCGAGCGGCATGCGGCCCAGCACCGACCCGACCGACTGCAGGGGCCGCTTCACAGGCTGGTAGAGGAACGGCGGCACCTTTTCGGCATGGCGGGCCACCAGCAGGAAGCGCTTGCGGCTCTGCGCCAGCCCGGCCAGCTCGCCGCAGTCGTGGGTGGTCTCGGCGACGACGTAGCCGTAGCTGCGCAGCAGCGCGCCGATCTGATCGAGCAGATGCCGGCCGCGTGAGGCGATGCGCGGCACGTTCTCGAACAGCAGCGCCTCGATGGGATCGTCCTTGTACGCTTCCAGCATCAGCCAGATGCCGCGCAGCGTGAGCCGGTTGAGCGCCTGGTACTTGTCGGTGCGGCTCTTGCTCTCCGCCATCAGGCCGGAGAAGCCTTTGCACGGCGCTGACAGGAACATGACGTGCGGGCGCTCGCCGGCGAAGGCGCGGTGGATGTCGGCCGGCGTCGCCTCGCGCCAGTCCGCCGGCGGCTCGCAGCCGTGGAAGGCCCGGTACTGATCGCGATCGAACAGATCCAGCACCGTGCCCGGCACCCCGGCGAGCCGGCCGAAGTCGGCGATGGCACCGGCATCAATGTCGATGCCGCCCAGGCAGCGGAACGTGGCGCGCGCCGGGCCGATGTCCGGCCGCGCCTGGTTGAAGCCGGCGGCGCCGCCGCCGAGGCCGCAGAACAGGTGACCGTGGAGGATCTCGAAATCAGCCATGGGTCACCTCCACCACCTTCGCGGCCCGCCGCCGCCGCTTCAGTTCCTTTCGTGCCCGGTCGGCGATTCGCTGCGCCTGCGCGGCTTCGCGCTGCAGTGCGTTGGCGCGGCTCTGGCGGAAGGCGATGATGCACACCAGCTGGTCGACGGTCGCCTCCTTCAGGTTCGCGGGCTCAGCCATGGGCCACCTCGGCGTTTCCCAAGATCCGCAGGCGGCGTTCCAGTGCCTTGCGCACCGACACCTGCAGATCGGGCACGCGCAGCGCGACCGCGCACTGCTCGGCGGTCAGGGTGGGAACCACGCGCAGCCTGTCGTCGACGGCCAGGTGGTAGGTCTGCACCGGGCCCTTGTCCGACATGTAGGTGCTGGCGGCGAACGGGTGGTCCGCGCCGGCCGGCGGCGCGGCCGTGCCCGGCGTTGCCGCGGCCAGGCGGTCTTCCAGCGCGTTGATGTAGTCCTGCACCTCCGTGAGCAGCCGCCATTGCCGCTTGGCGCTGTCGATGGCTTCGGGCTTGCGGGCGCGACGGGCGGCGGCCGCGGCGTCGGTGATGGCGTGCTGCATCGCTACAGCCAGATGGTTATCCATGGGAGGCCTCCTGCAGTCGCACGTCCTTCGGCGGCTCCGCCTGTTTGGCCACCTGCAACTGGTGCCAATAGGCATGGCGGCCCTGGTGCGCCCACATCGTGGGCGGGGTGTCGGCCAGAAAGCGGCGGATGATCTCGCGCCCAACCTGTTCGGCCACATCGCCTGCTGCCTGATCCTCGATGGGCGCCGGGTTGGCCTGCGTCACATGCCATAGCAGCGCCAGCTTGGCGTTGGTCAGGTTGGGCAGTCGGTCGGTGTCGATCTCGATCGTGATCTGGGTCTTCATGCCCTGGTCTCCTTGCGCACTGCCATCGGGCGAGTGCGCGGCTGCAGGTACACCATGCCAACCCGGGGCGCGCGCACGGCGTTGAGCCGCCGCCGCCGCGCCGCCGCGATCATGCGGTGGGTGTGGAATCCGGCCATGTAGGCCAGCAGCACCAGTCCGATCTCAGCCATGGCGAAGTTCCTCCGCCGCGGCCATCGCCTGCCGGTACGCCTCGCTGCTGGTGTCGGCGGGCCGGCGCGGCAGCATGTTGGCCACCCTCGAGGGCAGATCCAGCCCCTCCATGTATTCGGCCAGCGCCGGGCCCAGGCGGTCTTCGGACTCGATGAATTCCCGATCATTGGTGCGCCAGCTGCTGGGGCCAACGCGGTGCCAGTCCATCGCCGCGCTCTGGATGCCACCCATGTGCAGGTGCGCACGCTGGGTAATCCGGTCGGCGGTGATCACCGTCACCACCACCGCCATCGGCGCGCTGCCAAGCGCCGCGGCGATCGCATCCTCGGTCAGGTCGCCCCGCACGTCCGGCGGTGCTGCCGGATGCGCGGCGTCGATCGCGCGTTCCAGATCCGCGCGGGCGTGCTGGGCCACCGTGGTAGTCTCCCGGCCGGCCCCGGTGGCCGGATCTTGCGCGGCGGTGATGGGTGCTGCGTTTGCTGCGTTCATTGCCTTCTCCTTGCTTCGTGGGTGAAGGCCCGCTGGGGAGGGGTTGCCGCCCCTCCCGCCGGGGCCGCTTTACTTCTCTTTCGCGTGCTGGAACACCCAGCACTTCTTGCTGGCGTTGGTCACTGCGCTGTTGACGGTCTTCACGTCGTAGAACTTCCGGCGCCGGCTGGTGCGCAGGAACCGTTTCAGTTCGGTCATGTCCCGGCCGGGGACGCCCAGACCCGCCTTGTGGGCGCGTTCCTCGAACTCCACCAGGCTGACTGCGATGTAGTTGGGGTCGCGGCTGTGGTTCAGGCTGTCGGCGCGCGTGTTGCTGTCCAGGTGTTCGAAGATCTCCCAGAACTGCTGCACGTAGGGGTGGTCGGCGTTGATGGCCTGCTGGCGCTCCACCGCCATCGTGATCAGCTGCGCATGCGCCGCGGCCCACTGTGACTCCGGCAGCTGCACCAGCTCGCGCAGCGCGTCTACCAGCGCCATCATCTGGCCGTGGTTCTTGGCGATGCGCACCGACTTCATGTCGCGCATCTGCAGCAGCTGGTCCTGGTAGTCGCCGGCGCTGGCCTCCAGCGTTTCCATCACCTTGCCTTCCTGCTGCACCGCGCGCAGCACGAACCCGCTCACGGCTTCCATCGGCATGCGCTCCAGCGCCTTGGCCAGCTGGTGCGTGCGCGGCGTGTGGCCGGCCTTGTCGAACGACAGGTGCACGATGCGCTGCAAGATGGCTTCGTCGGCGTTCACCGCCGCGTTCTGGGCGATCACGATGGAGCCGCGGAAGGGCGGCTCGCGCGTCTCGTTGCCGCTGTTCTTGACGCCGGTGGCGCGCACGCTGCGGCCGTTGTACGCGGTCTTGAGCTCGTTCCAGTCGAATGTGGCCTTCTTCGCGGTGTCGCTGTCGCGGTCGCCCTCGATCAGCACCACCGGCAGGTTGCTCACCTGGGCGAAGTTGCGCGCGCGCGCCGCCATCGTGGACTTGCTGGGGTCGAAGCCTTCGTAGTCACGGCGGCCGACCAGCTTCCACATGAACTCCACCAGGGTGGACTTGCCGCTGCCGGCCTCGCCGATGATCTCCAGGAACGGGTAGGTCTTCTGGGTGGCGCGAATCTGCTCCGCGTACAGGCTGCCCAGCCAGAACGCGAGCGCCACGATGCCCTTGGCACCGAAGCATTCCCAGACCATGTCCAGCCAGTCGCTGCGGTATTCGCCGGGCTCGCGGTTGATGGCCAGGCCCACCGACTGGTTCAGGCTCTTGATCGCCACCTTCTTGCCCAGCTCGAAGTAGTCCTCGGCGTTGACGCCGTAAACCTGGCCGTCCTTCACCGCCACGTCGCCGAACACGTAGGCGCCATGCTCGCGGCTGTAGCCGATGTAGTCGACGGTCTCCACCGTCTTGATGGCGAAGATGGTGTCCTTCAGCATCCGCTTGAGCTGCGGCGTGCTGCCCGTGAACACCGCGCCGGGCGCAATCGCCATCAGGCGCTTGCCGAACTCGCTCTCGCTGGACAGCTGGGCGGCGGTGAACGTGTTCTTCACCGGCTTGCCCTTGTGCGGGAAGCTGACCCGGTAGTAGTACCAGCTCTCGTCGGTCTGGCTGTTGGCCTGGTAGTACAGCGCCTGCGGGTAGCAGTTCGCCATCTCCACCACGCTGCCGGAGTCCGCCAGGGCGCGGTCGCGCTTTTCGGTGTCGGACAGCTCGGCCGAGTCTTCCTTCGCGGCCAGGGCTTCCTTCGCCTTCTGGTACTTCGCATCGCTGTACTCGAACCAGTACAGCCGGTCGCCGAAGCCGAAGTGGAAGCTGCCGCGCTCGGTGCGCTTGTACATCAGCAGCGCCTTGGCCATCGCCGTGGGCGCCAGCAGCAGGTCGCCGTGGTAGCGGGCCTCGTCCAGCGCCGCATCGTCCAGGCGGCCGCGCAGCCATAGCTCGTTCCAGTCCTGCTTCAGGTCGCCGCGGTCTGGCGTGTACGCCGCGCGGCTCTTCCAGCCGTCCGCGGTGGCCTTCTCGTGCCACTTGCGCATGTAGCTCTTGCCGGCGGGGCCGTCGTCCAGCGCCCACACCAGCGCCGGGCGCTCGCGGCCGGCGGCGGCGCAGGCCTTGGCCAGCTCGGCCAGCGCCTGCTCCGGGTAGTTGTTGCAGCTCAGCAGGGCGCGGCTGGCCTTGCCCGCCAACTCCAGCGCGATCGCATCGAAGATGCCCTCGGCCAGCCACAGCTCGCCTGCGTCCGCCGCGCTGTCCGGAAGCGCCCACCACTGGCCGTGCATGGACTTGCCGTAGGCGAAACCGGCCTTGCGCTTGCCGAAGCGTTCCGGCCTGTCGATGTAGCGTTCCCACCAGCTGCCGCCGGGCAGTGCGAACCGCACCGTGGCAGTGCCGATGTTGCGCTCGCGGTCCTGGTGCCACTCCTGCGTGTACAGCCCCTTCAGGCGGGCCAGCGGGAAGCCGCGGGCGTGCATCAGGTAGGCATCCGCCGCGGCGCTGGGGTTTTCCTCGGTGCGCACGTAGCGCTCCGACCAGCTCTCGAACAGGTCGCGGTAGATCTCCTTGACGTGGATCTCCGCGCCGCAGGCGTTCAGCCGGCCGCAGCGCAGCACCCACGGGCTGGCTTCCTTCGCGTACAGCTCGCGCTTGCCGCAGTCCGGGCACTTGCCCTCGCGGAGCCAGTCGCCCTTGACCTTGAAGGCGTAGTCGTTCTTGAGGCGGCGGGAAACGTCGGCGTGCAGGTCAGGGCGCATATCGGGGATAGCCGGCCTCTAGCCGCGGGGGTGCCGCGGCGGTGGAAGAAGGGGAAGGGAGCGCGCCGGCCTCAGCCGGCGGCGTGGGCTTGCCGACGCCGTTCCACCACCGCGAACAGCTCGGGCAGGGTGATCAGGTGCCAGGTGCCGGCCTGCGTGTTGCGCAGCACAACCATCTGGCCGTTCGAGCGGTCGATGTCGATGAAGCCGGCGACCTTGGTGGATTCGATCTCCGCCAGCGCCGCGGTGGCCACTCCCTGCGCCGTGCTGCGCGCAATCGGCAGCAGCGCCAGCAGGTGGTCGGCGCAGCGGTCCACCAGGCGGTCGCAGTCGCGGGCAAGGTGTTCGCCGGCGTGCGTGCCGTACCAGCGGGCGGCGGCAAGGTGTGCCGCGTCGTGTTCAGGGGTCATCGGCCGTCTCCACCGTAGAGGTCAAGCTGTTCCGCCTGGTGCATCACCGCCACCACCTGTTCGCGGCGGATGTGGCGGCTGAGCGGGATGTTGATGTCGGGGGCTGGCACGGCCGACGGGCTCAGCGTGCGCACCGCTTCGATCGCATCGATCCAGATGTGCCCGCAGAGTGGGTTCTCGCACCAGCGCAGCTGCTCGGCATAGGAGGGCGTGATCTGCTGGCTGCTGCGGATCTTCGAGGGCGCGCCGCAGTGCGGGCACACCCGGCCCCAGCGCTGGCCGTCGGGGCGCTCCAGCTTGGTCGCGGCGTTGCCGCCGCCGAACAACCGCTGCCAGAGGGGCGCGCTCACAGGCCCGCCTTCAGCCCGAGGGCCACGGCCGCCTTGTGCGAGTCGCCGCGCCGGCCCTTGTTGTTGCCGTACAGCACGCCGTAGACGGAGCGGGCGCTGAGCTTGTTGCGGCGTGCGAACGCGGCCACGGATTCGCCTCGCGCATCGAGCTGCGCACGGGCTTCTTCGAGGGTCAAAAGCTTCGGGGTGCTGGTGCGGGGCATTGGAATTGGGTAAAAGTGGTCAAGTCGGGGAAAGTCTAGGTCACGTTAACGTGACCTGTCAAGAGGGTGTGCAAATGGATTTGGGGAGTCGGTTGCGCGATGCGCGCAAGGCCAAAAAATTGACTCAGACCGAGTGCGGTCAGTTGGGTGGTGTCGGGAAGTTCGCTCAGATCAGGTTCGAGCAAGGGGTGAACATTCCCGGCGGCGAATACTGGCTGGGCCTGTTTGCTGCGGGCTTCGACGTCGCTTACATCCTCACCGGCGCTGCGGGCGCATTGGATGCTGTCGAAAGCGAGGTGCTGCTGCGCTACCGCGCCGCCTCGCAAGACATGAAGGGTGCCGTGTTGCGCATCCTCGATGTGCCGGCTTCGGCCAGCAGTCCGCCCGCGGTTTCCGTCACCGGTGGGGAGCACGGGCAGGTTGTCGTGGGCCCGGTGAAGCAGCGCGACGTGACCTTCAACGTCGGCGGCAAAAAAAGGGGAATGCCAAAGTGACGCGGCATGTCGCAATCGGCCAGTACGTGGTCGGCGATCTGTTCGCCGAGGCGCTGCACTTACACATCGGCTGCCCGCGCGCCGGGAAATGCGATGGGTTCATCGCCTAGCTGAGAGTTATTTCCAGGGGGAAAAGCTATGGGGTTTCTTGGTTTTGCCGCTTTCGTCGGAATCTGGGGGTTGCTTGCCTGGCACGGGAAGAAACGCCAGTGGAGCGGCTTGACTCGCCACCTGCTGGGAGCAGGCCTGGGGCTCGCTGCCTTCGGCCTTATCGCTCCTCAACCTTCTGCTGTGGATCATCCCGACAAGAGGGTGGATTCAGCTACACAAGAGGCCCCGCAGGCTAAGGCCAGCACAGATGCAGCAAAGGCGCAGACGGCAAACGACGCTTCATCCGATGGCTCCCTGAAGGACGCCACGCTTGGGCTATCGCTGGATCAATACACCACCAACTTCAACGCGATCGGTGCCGAGTTGAAGCCGGCCATCAAGGCCTACCTGGGTGATATTTCCGAAGGTCCGGTCAACGATGTGGCAACGATAAAAATCGACGACCGCCGCATGCTGACAGTGACGCTGCGCAAGGGAACCAAATCAATCAAGGAAGTCATCCTGATAGGCCAAGGTGACGGAACCCCCGTTTCGGGTGCCTACGTTTTTTTGGCAGCGGTTGTTGCCGCCCAAGCGGCAGTGCCAAGAGCTGAGCGAGCGGCAATAGGGCCGGCGATGGCGAGGCTATTGCATCGAATGAAGCCCAACGAAGATTCCGTGGAGGAAGTCGTTGGCGGCAGGAAAGTCTGGATGGTGATGTCGGATTTCGCTGGGTTTATGTCCGGTATTTCTCCTGCCGATGAAGCCGAATGATTGAAAAGTCGCTGCTCTGATCTCCGCCGCCTGCCAGAACGGCGTGGTCTAGCGAGCAGATTTTTCTGATGCCAATCATCTATCCACTACAGGGGGCTGTATGGCGGTAGCGAAGAAAGCAACACCGAAGCGCGCGGCCAAGAAGGCTGTGGCGAAGAAAGCCGCAGCCCCCAAATTGCCCGCCCGTGCCCGTCGCAATGCTGGAGACCCGTACCTGGTAGTAGTGGATCATCGGCTGCGCTTCCTGACGAAGGAGCCGGTGAGCGTCGATGCGGCCATTGCCTCCCTGCGGGGCATGGAGCGTATCGTCAAGATCCAGCTTCCCAAGGCTCTGGAGAAAATCACCGGCGCGCAGGTCACAATGGCCGAGCTGCAGGTCAGTGGTCTGGAAGACGGCAGCTTCCTGGAAGACCTGAAAATCCGCCTGCTGTTCAAGTCGAAAGAAGACTATGAGCGCTGCATTGAAAAAATTGCTGATGCCTTCAAGGCAGTCCATGAAGGGGGCACTCCGGTGCTGAAGACGGCCGTCGGCGTGCTTATTGCGGCCCTGGTTCTGAATGGTCTGGGGATGCTTCCGGCCAAGAGCAACAAGGACGCGCTCAACCACATCGAGGGCGACAACAATGTCGTCATCAATATCGGTGCGGAGGCCTACGGGGAAGACCCGCAGACGTTCAAGCAACTGGTGTCGGATGCGGTCGCGCGCACGTCCAGGAAGCGCGCGACACAAGCATCATTGGATGCCACCGCCCCGGCGCGCGAGCAGGGCGTGGCGGTGGAGTTCGAGGGCGACAAGAAGGCCGTGCCGCTCATTTCGCAAGGCACGGCCGCCCGCCTCCCCAAGTCCGTCACGCCACCTGATAGGTCGGAAGATGTGGACTACAAGAAGGTCAGGCTCAAGCTGCGTGCTTCGGATACGGATTCGGATGTTCGCGGCTGGGCAGCAACAATCCCAGGGGTCGTCGAAAAGCGCACCCGCGTCGCTTTCAATGCCGGCGTCAACAGCGGGAAGGCGACATTCAAGCCGGAAATCGACGCCGATGTAACTGTCACGTACGCGTCGAAACTCCATGACCGCGCATTGCTGATCATCGTCAACCAGATCTATTGAACTGCCCGATCAGGCGAGGGCGGTCTCCATCTCCACCTGCGTCGTGAACCCGCTGCCCGGGTTGATGGTGTGGGTGGTCTTCGCGATCAGCCATTCGGTCGCGTCGATCTCCGGCTTGAAGCCGGCCACCGTGACGGGCTGTTCCGGGTACAGGTCGGCGCGGCCCAGCGCCAGGGTGTAGCTCAGCGTGGCGGCGCCGCGCTGGATCCGCTTGAAGGCCGCCTCGGCCTGTTCGCGGGCCTCCTGCTGGCTGTGATAGGTGCCGGGCAGGCGGCGCGCGTTTTCGTCGTCGCCCACCAGCACGTCCCGCTGTGTCGCGCCCCTCTTGTCGCTCCAGAACGCGCGCACGCCTGTGTAGTCGTCCCGGCCGGCGATCGTGTACCGGTGCTGGTCGCCGTCGCGGCGGGCCAGCGTGACGGCCGGCAGCGGGGTGCCGGATGCGGATTGCCCCTTGCCCACCGGCAGGAACAGCAGCGTGCCGGCCTTCACCGTGGCCACGGCGTCGAAACGCTTGGCCAGCCGGGTGAGGAAGTGGACGTCGCTCTCGTTGGTCTGGTCCAGGTGGGCGATCTGGATCGCTGCCAGCTTGCCGTCGATCTTCGCCTTCAGCCCGTGCTTGCCGGCGATGGCCTTGAGGATCGCGCCCAGCGTGGTCTTGTGCCAGCTCTTCTCGCCGCGGGTGCGCATGGCCTTGGTGAGGTCGGCGCTGCGGGCGCGGATGCTGATGATGTCCGGCGCGCCGCTGTGCTCCACCTCGTCCACGGTGAAGCTGCCCTTGTCCACCAGCCCCTGGCCAACCCAGCCCAGGGCGACCTGCAGCACGGCGCCGCGCGGCGGGATCGCCATGCGGCCGTCGTGGTCGTGGATCTGCAGGCTCAGTTCGTCGGCGTCGTCGCCGCGCTGCTCGGTGAGCGTCAGCTCCAGCAGCCGCGGGCGGAGGCGTTCGGTCAGATCCTTGCCGTCCAAGGTGACGCGCCACAGCGGGATTGGGTAGTCCCGCGCCATCAGCCGTCGCCCGCCTGCTGTTGCAGCGAGGTCTCATCCACGCGCAGCAGCGACAGCTGGAACTCGATCTGCCGCGCGGCGCCGTCGCGGAAGAACAGCGTCTTGCCCTCGCTGATGCCCTTGATGACGTAGGCGCCGAACACGTAGCCGCGGCCGTCCACCAGCGGCAGCGGCCGGCCATCCTCGGCCAGGTCGCGCAGCGTGTTGATGCTCACCTCGCCGGCGGTCAGCTCCGGTGCAACCGTGCCGGACAGGTCGATGGTTTCCTCACCCGGCCCCACGTACTGGTGCGCGGCGCGCGCGCCCACGCGCTCGCTGGCGGCATGCCGCCATTCGTTGCTGCGCTGCAGCTGCTGGTAGGCGAGGGTGGGCAGGGAGAACACGAACGTGCCCAGGGTCATCATCGGCATGGCGGCCTCATTCGTAGTCGCTCAGCGCGGCGCGGCGGCGCACGCTGCGCTTGTGTTCCAGGCGCTCGATCTCCGCGCGCACCAGCGCCGCGATGTCCTGCGCCTGCGCGCCGGCCGGCGCGTTGATGTGGATGTGGTACGTGTTGCCGCCGCCGGCGACGGCGCCGCGCGCGCCTGCCGATAGCGGCGGGCGGGCATCGATGTTGGCCGCCATCGCGGTGCCCGCGCCCAGCGTGCCCAGCGCCAATCCCGCGCCGGCCTTGCGCAGACCCACGCCAATGCGCCCCAGTGCCGCCTGCGCGCCTCCTTGGCCGCCAAGCAAGCCCTGGGTGAAGCCGGCCATGGTGTGGCCGCCCAGCGCGGCGAACACGCGGGACGGGCTGCGGATGCCCAGCAGCCCCTTCAGCTTGCCCACGGCGCCGTTGGCGATGCCGGCCAGTGCGTCCTTGACCGCGCCGGCCATGCCGTTGACGCCGTTGATCAGACCCTGCATCAGGTTGCGGCCGATCTGCAGCAGCTTGGCGGGCCAGCCGCCCAGCGCGCCGTTGACCACGCCCCACATCGCGTCCAGCCCGGCGCGCACCTTGTCGCCGTCGCCGCTGAACAGCCCGGTGATCACCGCCCAGGCGCCGGCCAGGTAGGTCTTGATGCCGTTCCAGACCGCGCTGATGCGGCCGGCGATCCACTGCAGCGCGCCGCTCACCGCGGCGCTGATGTCCTGCCACAGCAGGATGGCGCCGGCCTTCATGCCGTCCCAGTTCTTCCAGACCATGTAGGCGGCCACAGCCAGCAAGCCGATGGCAATGCCCAGCGGGCTAGCCAGCATCAGCCGACCTGCCGCCATCACTGCGCGGCCAAGGCTCAACAGTCGTAGCCTCGCAACAGCACCGAACTGAGCGAGCCTGACCAGCCCGCTCATCAGGCGCCCGCCAATGCTCAGCCCGCGCAGGGTGGTGAACAGGCCGATGATCTGGCCAAGGCCCATGGCCAGCACGCCGAAGATGGCGATGCCGCCGCCCAGGATGGTGAACAACAGGGCGCCCACGATGGTGGCCTTCATGAGGCCGCCGGCGAGCTTCGGGTTTTCCTTCGCCCATTCGGTCCAACGCGCCAGCAACCCGCTGGCGCGGGTCGCCAGATCGGTGACGGTGGGCAGCAGGTTGTCGCCCAGCTGCTGCGCCAGCGCCCTGGCGGAGTTCTTCGCCAGCTCCACGGTGTTGGCCGACGTGGCGGCGCGGCTGGCGTATTCGGCCTCCATGCTGCCGCCGTAGCGCCGGGCGTCGGAGACCTTGTTGAGGTTTTCCCGCACCAGCTCGAGGTTGGTCAGCAGCGGCGCGATCGCCCCCACGGACTCGCTGCCGAACAGCTGCGTGAGCGCGGCCGACTGCATGTGCTGCGGCAGTTTCTGGATCCGCTCCAGCACGGTCAGGATGGTGCCGCGGGAGTCGACCTGCATGCCCTTCGCCACCTGCACGGCGTCCAGTCGCAGCGCCTTGAAGGCCTCGCGCTGGCGCTTGGTCGCGGCGCTGCCGGCGTTGAGCCGCAGCAGCAGGTTCTTGATGCCGGTGGCTGCGATCTCTTCCTCCACGCCCATGCCGGCGATGGTGGCGCCCAAGGCTGCCAGCGGCGCGGATTGCAGGCCGGCGACTTCGCCGAGCGCGCCGATGCGGTTGACGATCGCCGTGATCTTCTGGGCGTTCGCCGGCCCGGTGTTGCCCAGGTAATTCACCTGGTCAGCGAGCTTGACCGCATCGTTGCGGCCCAGCCGGAAGGCCGTGCGCCAGGTGGCCATGGTCTGGCCGGCGTCTTCGGCGGTCATGTCGAAGGCCACGCCCACCTTGGCCGCGTCCTCTGCGAACTGCAGCAGCTCGCGCTTGGCGGTGTCCTTGCCCAGCGACTGGCCCGCGAAGGCCACCATCTTCGCGATCTCTTCGCTGGCCATCGGCACGCGCATGGACAGCGCCTGGATGTCGCTGCCCATCCGCTTGAACGCCCGCTTGTCGTCCAGGCCGTCCACCACTTTGCGCACGTCGGCCATGGCCGACTCGAACTGCATGGCCGCGCCGACCGGCATCAGGCTGGCACGGGCAGCGCCGAACCCGGTCAGCGCCATCGAGCTGCCGCGTGCGAAGTTGGCCATGCCCGTGTCTTTCAAGCGCGCGGCGGTGGCGTGCGCCTTGGCCAGCGAGGCGGCGCGCAGCTCCTGGCGCTTGATCGCCGCGGTGGCCTTGTCCATCTCGCCGCGCAGCGTGCGCTGCCTGCCGGCCAGCTTGTCGGTGCTGAGGCCGGCGGCCTCCAGCTTGCCGCGGGAGGCGTCCAGCTTCGCGGACAGGTCGGCCTGCTTTGCGGTCAGCTGCTTGACCCGGGTCTCCGACGTCTTCACCGCCTCCTTCTGCTTGCGCAGTGCGCCGGTGCTTTGGTTCAGCCGCGCCTCCAGCGTCGCCAACGATTGCTGCTGGGCCTGGTAGGCGGCGACAGCCTCGGCGGAGTTGGCTTTATGGCTGGCCATGGCGGCCGCCGAATGCTGGAACGCGACGCGCGCGGCTTTCACCTCGCCGGCCAGGCTGTGGTGCGCGGCCCGCTGCGCCTCCAGCATCGACTTGGCGGCGCCGGCCTTGGCCGTGTGGTCCGCCAGCTGGGTGGAGGTGGCGCGCAGCGCGGCGCGCGTCCGGGCGAACGCGGAGATGTCCGCGCTGTTGCCCTGCAGGTCGCGCAAGGCCGCCTTGGATTTGCGCAGCGCCTCGGCGGTGCCGGTCGCGCCGCCGGTGATGCGCTTGAGTGGGCCGGTGGCCTTGTCGATGGCCGCCAGGATGACTTCCAGCCGCAGGTTAGCCATGGGCCACCTGCGTGCGCGTCAGCCCTGCGTGTCGGGCCCCAGCAGTTCGGCGTGCAGCTGTTGCCTCTGCGCCTTGCGGCGGCGCCACTCCGCTACCTGCGGATCGATGCCGGCATCCAGAGCCGGTTCCGGCTCCGGGTTGGCGCGCGGCGGGATGACGCGAGCGACAACCGCATGGATGACGCCGTACATGCCGAACAGCAGCACGATCAGCAGCAGCACCGCGGCAATGAGGATCAGCACGTCCATGCGCCGATCCTAGCATCACTCCGTTTCGTACCGCTGCCGCGCCCGTTCGCGCCATGCCATCAGCTCCTGCAGGTCCATGCCGTCCATGGCGGACGGCGGCCAGTGGAAGACCACCGCGATGTCCGCCATCGCGTCTTCTACGCGCTGGGGGATTGCGGCAGGTTCGCCCTGTCCGCCTTGCTCATGAAAAAACCCAGCACCTCGGTGCCCAGCGCGGTCAGGTCCACCAGGTCGAGCTGCTGCACGTCCTGCGGCGTCAGCGTGGGGCTGGTGATGCGCGGCAGCACCGCGATCAGCGCGGCCACGTCCAGCCGCAGCAGATCGGCCAAGGCGATGCCGCGCAGCTCGCCCGCTGCGGGCTTGCGCAGCACGATGCTGTCGATGGTCTGGTCGCCGCGCTGGAGGGGCGTTTCCAGGGTGATGCTGGTGGGTGCCGCCGGCGCGGCCTGTTTCTGGTTCATGGGAACTCCTGGGGAAGAAAGAAGGCGGCGCGGCGGCTGGCGATCCACCGCGCCGCAGGAGCGGCACCGTCAATGGAGGGGCAGTGCCGGGTTCGGTTACGCGCCGATGGCGATGCGCTGTTCCAGCAGGCGATCCACGCCGCCGACGATCTCGACCATGTTGGCCACGTCGATTTCCACCAGCGTCTCGCCGTTCACCATCAGCTTGTAGTAGCTCGCGACCGTCTTGAACTTGAACTCGGTGTCGTCGCCGGCCTTGGCCTTGCCCGGCTCGATTTCCTCGTGCCGCCCGCGCACCACCACTTCCACGGCATCCATACGTCCGGTGTCGTCGCGCTGGTAGGCGCCCGCGAAGCGCAGCATCACGCCGTCATGGCGGGCGATGCCGTACTGCAGGAACACGTCGCGCATCAGGCCGCCGCACACGGTCTCGATCTCCAGGACTTCCATGCCATGGTCGACCTTGATCGGCGCATTCATGCCGCCGCCGCGCCATTCCTCCATCTTGCGGGTCAGCTTCGGCAGGGTGACTTCTCCGACCTGGCCGATGTAGGTCACGCCGTCGTTGAACAGGTTCAGATTCTTGAGCTTGCGGGGCAGGGCCATGGGGGCATCCTCGGAATGTCAGGGGGGCGGGCGCGTGCGGCTCAGCCGTTCACGCGCGCGGCGAACTCGGCCAGATAGCGGTCGGTGATGCGCTGGCGCAGCTGCAGGTTCTCCAGCGGCGGCACGGGCGTGTAGTCGTAGTCGATGTAGAGCTTGCCGTCGGCGAGGGTGGTGGGGCTGTTCACCGTTTCGTCGTACCAGGCGCTGCCGTCGATGATGTAGCCCAGCGCCTTCAGCTCGCGGAACTTGGCGTTGATGCTCTCGATGATGTCGCGCACCAGCGAGGGGTGCATGGGCTTGTCGATGGCCCACATCATGGCTTCGGCGATGCTGTCGGCCAGCACCTGCGCGGTGCGGGTGGCGCTCTCGAAGGCGAACAGCGGTTCGTCACTGCAGGTGCGGCTGCCCCAGAACCGGTAGCCGTTGGCCTTGACCAGCGTGGTGACGGCGGCGGCGTTGAGCACGCCGGCATCGGTGCTGGGATCCTGCAGATCCCAGAACACGTCCTTGCTCAGCCCGGTGACGCCGTTGACGGCGACATTGGACAGGGTCTTGTGCCAACCCGTTTCCTCGTCGATCTTCGCGCGCAGCCCCAGCGCCCGCGCCACTGCGCTGGCGGGCTCGCTGGCGCTGGTGGTGGTGTTCCAAGCCACGAAATCGGGCCAGATCAGCATCAGCTCGCGCGCGCCGAATTCCTCGCGGTACAGCACCGCTTCGCTCACGTCGGCGCAGTCAAAGGCGTTGGCATAGACCATGGCGCGCAGCTTCTGGGCCACCGCCACCATCGCGGTGGTCACGGCCTGATTGTCCAGCCCGGGCGCGCCCAGGATGCGCGGCTTCACGCCCAGCTGCACCTGCGCCGCCAGCAGTGCCTGCGCGCCGGTGTAGACGCCGCCGGCCACGGTGCCGATGACCTTGCTGGTCTGGTCTGCGGCGATCGCCTCGGGATCCGCGCCCGCGCCATCGGCCACGCGAACCACCACCACCAGCGGATCGCACTGGTCCACGATGGCCTGCAGGCTCTGCTTCAGGGTGCCCAGCGTGCCCGCCTTGCCGATGGCCGCGCGGACGTTGGTCAGCAGGACCGGCTTGTCCGGCGGGAACGCCGCGACGTCGGCATCGCTGCCGGTGGCGACCAGGCCGATGATGGCCGTGGCGACGGTGCGGATGGGGCGGCCGCCTTCGTTGATCTCGATGACGCGTACGCCGTGGTGGTAATCGGTGGGCATGGCTGCGGCTCCGTGGGGCAAGGGTCAGTGGCTGCGGTAGCGCAGCGGGATGGACAGGCGGGTGTGGTCGGTGCTGCGCGCGGCGTCCACCAGCACGCAGTCCAGGTCGAGCGTGTAGCTGCCGGGTGCGGCACCTTGGAACAGCTGCACGCGGATCAGGCGGATGCGGGGCTCCCAGCGCATCAGCGCCAATGCCGCGGCGCCGTAAAGGCGCAGGCGGGTGGTGTCGTTGAATGGCTGGTCGACCAACTCGGGCAGCAGGCTGCCGTAGTCGCGCCGCATGACGCGGCTGCCCAGCGGGGTGGTGAGAATGTCGCCGATCGACTGGGCCAGGTGCGCGGTGCCGCCGAGCGCGCGGCCGGTGGTGGCGTCGATGCCGATCATTGCGGCGCACCGGTGCTGCTGGTGCCGGACTCGACGCCCGGATGGACGTGGGATTTCAGGCTGATGCCGGCGGCCAGCACGTCATCGCTGGCGACCAGCTTGCCGTTGACCTGGACGTCGCCGTTAATGGTGGTTCCGCTGCTGGCGTTGATGGTCACCCCGCCGCCGGCATTGACGGTAACGCCGCTATCCGCAGTGAGTGTGGCCGTGCCGCCTTCGCACAGCGCGGCGGTGAGCGCGTGCGCCGAAGCGTCGTATTGGATCTGGGTGCCGTCGTGGAAGCGGATCAGGTGCATGCCCGCGGCAGAGGCAGGCGCCGGCAATGCATCGGAGTAGAGACCGCGCAGGAACACTGCCGCAGCCGTGTCGCCGTCCTGGCAAACCACCAGCCCTTGCTCGCCGATGCTCGGCGCCGACCATTCCATGGTGCTGCCGGCGCGCGGCACCAGCCACGGAATCCAGTCGGTGGTGATCTCCCCGGTGCGAATGCGGCAACGCGCCACACCCAGATCCAGCTCGGCAACGGTGCCGAGCCGGATCAGGTTGCCTTGCTGGCGTCGTTGTTCAGCGGCTTCAGGGCGCATGCCGCCATGGTTTGCCGTTTGCGCGCGCGGCGCACCATGGCGCAGCTGTACGCGCACCTGCTACAGCTGGGGACAACCGGGGTCAATGCAACTCGTATGCTGCGGTGAGCGATAGCAGGTTCGCCGCCAAGGCCATTGGGGCGGTGATCCGCACCTCCACCCCGCGCGTGAACGCGATTGAGTCCCAGACGGAAGACACTCCACCTGTGCCGCTGCGGCGACCAACCAAAGCCATGATGCTGCTGCCGCCGGGCGCATAGGTGTTGACGCTGTCGGTGGCTACCACTACGCCGTCGATCAGCACCTCTGCCTGGCAGGTCACGTTCTCGCTGCTTGAAGAGCCGGCCGACTGCAGGTATTTCAGTCGGCCGGCCCCGGCGATGGAAAGCACCGTGGTGGCGACGCCCGCAGCAAGCGCTGGCGCCGCGTACGCGTCGTTGTTGCGCAGCTGCCGCGGCGGCCGCTGCCCCCACGTGGTTCCGCTGATATAGCGCCCCATTACGCGTCCTCCTCGAAGCCGTGCGCCCGCGCGGTGATGCCGGCAGCATTGCTGCGCACTGTGATGATCTCGCCCGCGGTCAGCACCACCTGCGAGCGCTCCAGAACGCCGTTGGGCGGGATCACGGAGCCGAACTCCAGGTAGTCCGAATCCGCGATCGCGGCGGAGCGCACGGCCAGCCGCACGCTGATGGGTTCTGCAGTGCGGTTGCACAGGGAGACGGTGGCGGTGGCCACCTTGCCCGGCGGGCAGGTGTACAGGTCGGTGTCGGCGTTGGCGGCCAGGGCGGCTTTGCCGAAGCGTCCAGAGGGCATAGCGGTACTCCTTCAGTTCGAGTTGTAGTAGCGGAACGGACGCAGCTTTTTCAGCAAGGCGCGCGTCCACGCCTGCGTGGCGTAGCCCTGCGCCGCAACCCACGCCTGCGTGGCGTATTCCCGGCCCAACACCCACGCCTGCGTGGCCCAAACGATGCTGCTGTCCACCACCAGCTGGATGGAAGCCGTGGACGACACTTCGAGGATCGGGCGGATGATCAGTTCCTTGCCGCTGCCCTCCGTGAGCACCGGCTTGTAGCTGTCCGGGAAGTTGCCGTAGGCCACCAGCTCGCCGTCCACGTCGAACAGGCCGACCTCACGGATCCACCAGCCGCCGACGGTCGGCGCGAGGATGGTTTCCGGCACCACCCAGTTGGCATTGGTGCCGTGCACGGTGAGGCTGGTCAGCCCCTGCCGATGCACCTCCTGCACCAGCGCAGTGCGGTTCTCCGTTGGACTGACCGGGCTTCCGCCACCGTCGCCGACGGCGATCTGCGTGATCTGCAGCGGCGCGCCGCCGGCCATGTGCGCGGCGAGCTTTCGCTCGCCGGCGTCGGTGAGCAGCATGAAATAGGCGGCCATGATCAGAACCCTGCCTCATTGAACAGCAGCGCCAGCACCGGAGCGCCGCCGTCGAGAGCGACCTCGCACAGGTATGCGCCGCCCTCCGGCAGGCCGGGCACCGGGCAGCTGCCGCCGCTCCAGCCCCAGCCGGACTCATCACCGGGGATTGCGACCGGCGCCGCCAGCGCGACGTGAGTTTCGGGCGCCAACCAGGCCGGGCCGTACAGTTCCGTCTGGCCAACCAGGGCGATGGCATCCTCGGCGAAGAAGCCGGTGACTTCGATGGCGTCGACCATCAGGAGATCGCCGGCCTTCTGGATCCAGCCGCCGCCTGTGCCGCCGCGGCTGCTTCCCATCACCTCGATTGGCGTCATCGAGATCGGGGACAACACGACCGCGCCGGTGTCTTCCACCAGGCAGTCCAGCTGTGTTGCGTGCAGGTCGGCCCATGCGGATTGCACGTTCGTGTGGTCGTTGCACTGAACTTCGAGGCTTGCATCGGCTGAGACGCCATAGCTTGGGCCGACAGGGACATCGAACGAAACCGCATTGCTGCCGTGCTGCAGCGGGAACGATGCGGCGGCTTTCCCGCCGCGCAGCAGCGACAGGACGAACTCGCCCGCGGTCGCTGCACCGGCATCGGCTTTCGACACGGCCAGGACTACAGAGACATTGCCGCGAATGCGCGACACGGTGCCGCCCAGCGTGGCACGAGAAAGATTCAGCGTGGTACCCATCACAGGCCTCCCAGATTGATGTGCCCGGATACGCGCGCGTCTTCCAGCGGCGAGTTACTGCCGTCGGTCGCGGCGCCGTCCGGCGGCAGCAGGTTGATCCACGTCCCGGTCTGCGCACTGCCGCCTGCCGGATCTGCCCAGGCCGTTCCCTCGCTGGTCTTGACCACGACTTGGCCAGGCGTGCCGCCCTCCGGCAGACCAGCGCCCGGCGGGCCTTGGTCGCCCCGCATCGAGACAACAGTGCCGTCGTGCAGCTTGGCGGCGGGAAGTCCGGTGGCCGCATCGACAAAACGCGTGCAGTAGCCAGCAGGCGGGATGGGTACATCCGCAGCGGCCCGCAGTGGGGAAGTGATCATCGAACAATCTCCAGTAGGTGCCCCTCGACCAGCAGTGCTGCGCCGGCGTCAAGGGTGATGGGGAGGACATAGAGCGCCTGCGTGTCCGCAGGAATGACGAAGGTCTGCCCGGCGGCGATCCGGGTGGGCACGAACTGGCCGGGATTACCCAGCTGCTCCGGCACCAGCTTGCCGTCCGGCCCGAGGGTTGCGAGGCCGCCTGGTGCCGCGACGGGGATGCGGCCGTCGAGCATGGGCAGGAACGATTTGCCGTAGATCCATTTGCCGGGTTCGGCCGGCATGGGATCGAGGGCTTCCAGATAGCGCGGATCGGCCATGGTTTCCTCAGTGCAGCAGGCGCAGCGGTGCGCCATCGGTGAGTGCCAACGGGGTGCCATCGGCAAGCGCCAGCACCGGCGCGCCCAGGGGCAGGATTTCGACGATCTCGGTGACGATCAGCGCTGCGCCGGCGTACAGCGGCCCGCGCGGCTCGATCTCACGCAGCTGGTACGGCTGCACTTCCACGATCTCGGCGCTGAGCGTTGTGCCGCCAACGTAGAGCGGCCCGCGCACGGTGGCGCGCAGGCGCACGTAGCGCAGATGACTGCGGGCATTCTTCGCGCTCAGCGCGACGGCGGTGATTTCGTCCCACATCCGTGCGTCAAGGCCGGCGGCGCCCAGTTCTGCGGTGACGCCGAAGGTGTACGGCGCGGCTGGCGGACTCTCCTGGAACCACTCCGCCAGTTCGATCGCGTAGCCCAGCGCGCCCAGCGCTGCGCGCATCGCGCCGACCGTTCCCTTCTGGGTGTGCACGGTGTAGCTGGCAGCAACCACGGCGCGCTTCTGCGCATCGGACCAGGCAGCGTTCCAATCGTCCACGCTCAACGCCCAGGCGAGCCATGGCAGATGCGCGGCGGGGCACGCGTCGGGGTTCCACAGTTCGCGTACCACCATAGGCACGTCGGACAGACGTGCGCTTGCGTCCGCGAGCGCACGCTCCAAGGCGGTTGCGTTTGGAGGAAGGATGCCGGTCATGTGTAGTAGAAGATGACGCTGCCGGGGGTGCCGGAGGTGCCGGCGCTGTTCGGATACGCCGCCCCCTCCATCCCGCGGCCGACGGTGTCGTTCATCGTGCTCAGGTCGGCCGTTTCCCAACCCGGCTGACCCCACCATGGAAGAGGCGGGTAAGCGCGGTAGCCAGGCCCGTACACGTCTGGTGGCTTTTGGGCCTGGCCGCTGTAATTGCCGATGGTGCCGCCGCTGGCGGATGCGCTTGCGATCGAGCCCGTTCCGGAGTTGCCACCTTCCGCCTGCATCGTAGTGATGGAAAGCGAGCCGGATGTCACGCTGGACAAACCGCCGAACCCCGAACTTGTGAGGGTCGCTTGGCCGCCATAGCCGAGGCTGTAGTTGGTGGTTTGCCCGCCGCTTACGGCGTACTCGGATTCGCATCCGGCACCGGATGCGCCGCCATATCCATTTGGCATCACGCCGTCACGGTAGGCGCCCGCGCCGCCGCCGCCGACCACCCAGATGCGCACCTTGCTGGCACCCGCGGGGGCCGTGTCAGTACCACTTCCGGGGCCAACGTATTGCCTGAACACGGGTGTGAAAGACGGCGCAGGCGTCGACAAGAGATGCTGCTGGATCGTCATCAGCAGACCCACTTGTTGGTGGTGGCAGTACGCAGGATCGTCATCATCGACCCGGGCTTGACCTCGCCGCCGTAGGAGGCGCCGTTGCGGATGAGGCTGACGCCGCTGCCCGCTGAGACGAACATGCTGCCGGCGGTGCCGCTATTGAGGAACGTGATTGCGTCGCCCTGGGCGCCGACGCCGGCGTTGAGGTAGTAGTAGTACGTGCCGGTGTTGCTTTTCTCGACCATCGCGTTGAGATGCGCCGCAGCCAGCGTCGTGTTCGCGTTGGCCGTGATCGGAGGAACCCGACGCACATTGCCCGCCGCGTCGGAGACGGTGCCTGACATCGATAGCGAGGTGCCCGAAACGGCGCCGGTAAAAGTCGCACCGGCCTTGCGCGCGAACGCGTCCAGCAGATCCACAATCGCGGCGCCGACGCGCACGAACAGCGCTCGATCCGTGGTGTTGATCGCAATCTCGCCATCTGCGAGGTTGGCTGTCGTCGGGACCGCGCTGGCAACAGCGCTGCGCTTCGGCTTCAGGGTGGCCGCCATGGTCAGTACGTCCCGCCGTCCAGCGTTACGCCGTCGATGGTGCCGCCGGTGATCGCAACCGCGTTGGCGTTCTGCGTGGACATGGAGCCCAGCCCGAGGTTGACGCGGGCGGCGCCAGCGTTGGCGATGTCGGACAGGTTGGACGCCGCCTTCAATGCCAAGGCCAGGTTGGCCTGCACGAATGCGGTGGTGGCGAGCTGGGTGGTGTTGGTCGCCGTGGCTGCAGTGGGGGCCGTGGGCGTGCCGGTCAGCGCAGGGCTGGCCACTGGCGCCTTCGTAGCGAGCTGATCGAACACCACATCACCCGAGGGGCTGTGGGTGGTGTCGCCGTTGGTGATGGTTTGCACGATTACTGCGGCGCGGGTGCGCGCATCGGTGTAGTACAGGTTGGTGCTGCCCTCGGGCACTGCATCGGTGCTACCGGGGCTGCCGCTGATCTCCACGTACACGGTGCCGGACCAACGGTAGACCCGGTTGGTATCCAGCGCCACGTACAGCACGCCGGTGGTTCCGGTGCCCGGGAAGCTGGCAAGGCTGGCGTATTCAAGAACGTCGTCGACAAAGGACGGCAGCTGCGCGCTGGGCACCTTGCCGGTGCCGTCCAGCGTGGCTACCCCGTTGGCCGCGCCCTTCTGGGTGAGCGGAACCATCAGATCGATGGCCGCCTGCTGGGCGGTGGAAACCGGCTTGTTGGCGTCGGACGTGTTGTCGAGGTTGTTCAGCGCCAGCAGCGTCTTGACCTGGGCGGCGGTCAAGTCTTCGGGCGCACCTGTGCCTGCGGTGGCCCGGCCCTTGAGCGTCCCCGTGCCCATGGTCGCCAGCTTGGCATTGGTGACCACGCCGGCATCGATCGTCCACGTCGCACCGCTGCCGGAGACGGCGATGTCGCCCTTGTCTCCGTCGGAGACGGCAGCTGCGCTCAGTGCCGCCTGCACGAATGCGGTACTGGCTGCCTTGCCGCTGTTGTCGCCGGCCGCTGCGGTGGGCACCACCGGGCTGCTGTTGAAGGTCTTGACGCCGCTGATCACCTGATCGCTGGTCAAGCCCACTGCAGCGCCGAAGCCGGAGACCGCCTTGACGCTGGTCGCATTGCCACTGCCATCGTCGCCGAAGCCGATGTACAGGATGTCGCTGACGCCGTTGTAGGCCAGCTCGCCGCTCTTGAGCGTGCCCGGTGCATCGGCAGTGCCGGTCCAGCGCCGCTTGATCCGCAGGGTGTTGGCCATCAGAAATTGCCTCCGTCGATTGCGTCGCTTTCGTCCAGGTACTGCGGGTGCGGATCTGCGGCGACGACGTGAGCCGCCATGAGCGCCGCAGCAGTGCCGGCGGGATCGCCGCCGGTGCCGCTACCTGCTCCGGGCTGCCCGACCTCCACGGCGATGACGTCTTGCGTCACCACCTGCGCGGCTTGCTGCACCTCCACCACCACCGCGGTGGTCGCCGGGTCGTAGGCGACCACAAGCGCGGGTGGCGTCGAGGCGTCCACCTCGATAACCACGGGGGAGACCACCATCGCGGTGTCGGTCATCGCGTCACCGCCGGGGAAATCTTCACTTCGCCTTGCAGCAACCGGCGGGTTTCGCCCGCGCTGGCGATGATCAGGTCGTACACGGCCGCGGCGAAGTCCAGGCGTGCAGTGTCGCTCGCAGGGATGTTGAGCAGGATCTGGCCGGCAGCGGCATCGGCGATGAACAGGCGGCCGTTGGTGGGCCGGCAATCCAGCAGCACGTCGAGAGAGTCCGCGGCCGGGCGCAGCTGCATGCGCGGCTCCCAGCCGGTCAGGTCCATCGGCGGCGCCGCCGTGGTGGGGCCGTTGCGCACGGTCAGCGCCAGGCGGTACGTGGCGCCGGCTTCGATGACCGGATTGAAGTTGGCGGCGGGCATCAGGCGGTCTCGACGTACACGCCGGTGCAGACCGCCACCTGGCGATCCGTGACGGCCAGGTCGGCCGCCGGCTGGGTGAGGGTCACGTTGCGCACGCCGGGCTGGTGCAGCGCGGCGAACAGGCCGCTGCGCGTCACCGGCAGGCCGATGCGGCGTTGTTCGGTCACGTAGCGCTGCACCGCGGTGTCGGCGGCGGCCACGACCACGGCGCCATCCGGGCCGCTGAACACCTCCAGCGTGGCCTCCACCGTGTAGGCCAGGGCGGCGACCGGGAACACGCGCACCTGGTCGGTCAGCGGGCGCACCGATTCGGCAGAGAGCGCGGCGTCAACCGCCGACAGCACCGACGGTGCGGGGATGCCGGACGCGCCGCGCGACAGCACGTATACGTCGACCACGCCCGGCGTATCGCTGACCGCGGCCACGTCGGCAACGTCGGCGTGCGCGCCCAGCGCATGGAAAACATAGGCGCCCTGCGGGCCGGCGGTGGAGAGTCCTTCGAATGCGAGCTGCACGCGGCGGCGCAGATCGACGTCGGGCTCCAGCACCGGTGCGCGCGGCGGCAACACGGCGGCGTCGCCGGCGTCCAGCACCAGCCGGGTGACGTTGAAGTTGGCCGCCAGGTGGTCCAGGTCGCTGCCGGAGGCGTAGGCCAAGGTCACTGCCTTGGCGGCATCGTTCACCCGCTGTCGCAGTACCAGCTCGCGGTAGGCGCTTTCCTCCAGCAGCTTGAACGCCGGGTCGGATTCCAACAGCGCGTCGAATTCAGGCGCGAGCGCCCGAAACGCTGCAAGCCGCGCCGCGAGGATGGTCTCGAAGTCCAACGGCTCGACGACTGCCGGAAAGGGCAGGCGGGAGAGGTCGACGGCGGTGAATGTGCCCGGCATGCGGGCATGGTCATGGCCGGCTACGCGCGCGGGTAGGTGGCGGCTGATGTTGCAGTTGGCGCAACAGGCGCGGCGCTGGTGATCGCATCCTCCCGGTGAAGGATCGGCAGCCGCCCCATCCCTGGGGCGGCCCGCGCTGCTGGATAACCGGGTGGCACAGCGCGTTGCCGATGGGTGCAGATTGCCCGTGCCGGCCGGCGTGCGGAATCGGCCGTTACCGCACCATGCGGTAGGGGATTTCCTACGGTGCCAGGTGGTCCACCAGCAGGTTCTGGATCAGCCGCAGATCCTCGCGGCTGAAGCCCAACAGCTGGCGCTGCGGGTAGCGCACGCGCGGGCCGTCCTTCGAGACCCGATCGCTGCCGCCCTCCTGGTGTACGCGGGCGATGCGCTGGACGCGCGCGGCGAACTCCACGGCGGCGCTGTCGGGGTTGTATTTGACCCGCATGAACTTGGCGGTGCGCAGCTTGCCGAACATGGCGGCGCGACGGATGCGGCCCTTCTTTTCGCGCAGGCGCGGCTTGCGCGGCGCGTATCCGCTGCCGTCTGGGTTCTGCTGCTGGGCGATGCGCTGGGCCTGGCTTTGACGCAGGGAGCGGGCAATGCTGCGCGCCACCTTGCTGCGCTGCTGCGGCCCCAGCTTGGCCAGCAGCGGCGCGGCCCAGGTCTCCAGCCGGGTCAGATCGTCGCCCACGTCACCACTGGGCGATCAGCTGGCCGTCCAGCCACAGCTCGCGCGGCGGGGGCGGCACGCCGGTTTCCTGTTCGGGCTCCGGGTAGTGCTCGATGTCGTGGCCGGTTCCACCGCTGCGCGGGTGCACGCCCACGCGCTCGGTGAGCGGAATCTTGATCGAGAGATCCACCGCGTCATTGGCCAGCAGGTCCGCCTCGAAGGTGATGCGGCCGCGATTGTCGGGGTTGGCCAGCAGCTCGGACTGGTGTTCGCGGATCCAGATCAGCAGCGGCGCCATGATGGCGTCCGGGTGGCCGGCGTAGTCGGTGAAGACCAGGTTGAGCGTGTAGGCGTATTCGAAGGACAGGCCCGGCGCGAACGTCGCCTGCAGGCTGCCTTCGTCGATGAACACCACCAGCCGGTCGGGGTCGCGCGCCAGCTCCGGATTGGCGGCGGTGAGGAAAGCGCGCAGGCTGCCGGGCTTGAACATCAGGGCGTCTCGATCGCCTGCAAGCCGCGCACCCAGTCTTGCAAGGCGGTCAGCTGTGCGGCGGTTTCGTGGCAGGCGGTGTAGTTGCCGGCGACGGTGGCGGCGACGCCAGAGAGCGCAAGGCCGGGGACGGGCGCATCAGGATCTCCGGCGGACGGATCGAGGGGCACGCCTTGGGCGGCTGCGTCATGCACGCGGACAAAGCCGGCAGGAACAGGGCAAGCAGCATCAGCTTTCGCGGTGACATGGATGGGGATCTCCCGGGTGATAGTGGCGCCGCGCTCGCGCACGGTGCGCACGCGGTCGACGTAGACGGTGACCACGCGCTCGCCCATCTGCGCCTGCTCGAGTTCCGCCTGGAGGCGGCCGGCGCGGGTCTCTGCCGTGGCGGCGCGCGCTTCGGCGCTGGCGATGCGGTGCCGTACCGTCCAGATGCCGCCGACGATGGCAGCCAGCAGGGCCAGCCCGAACAGGAGGTCGCGCACCAGGGCGTTCATTCGCCCCCCAGGGCACGGATGGCGCGGTGCGTGCGGTCGATGCGGTCCTGCAGCCCGTTGGGCGTACGCGTGGTGTTGATGGTGCCCAGGTTGACCCGCCGGCTGACGGCCAGGATGTCGCCGCTGTCGGCCAGGCTGTTGAGCCCGTTGGCCTGCCACCAGGTGGCGGCGATCAGCGCGCCTTCGTCGACTTCCGCAGCCAGCGCGGGCATCGCGACCAGCGGCAGGCCGGTGAGCTGCGCCATGTGCCGGTAGTTCTCACGGCCAGTCAGCTGGATCGGGCTGCGGCCCCGGAAGCGCCAGCCGTCGCCGCTGGTCTCGTCGCGGTTGCCCATGCGGAGGGCATAGACCCGGTTGGCGATGCGCTCCGGCTGGCGGGCGTAGTTGGCCGCGGTGGCGGCGTCGAACCGGCGGGGCCAGACCTCGCGCAGGCGGCGGGCGCTGTAGTTGAGGTTTTCCTCGGTGCGGGTGAGGCCCGCGCTTTCGTGCCCGATCTGGGCAAGGAAGTGCGCGGCGCGGCGGCGCGTGGTGATGCCGCAGCGGGTCATGGCGCGTACCAGCGGGGTGGCCCAGCGGGCGGCCACGGGAAGCGGGCAGCCAGCGGCGCCGGCCAACTGTTCAGCGCTGAACACGGCGTTCCACTCCGGGCGGGTCGTTGAGCTTGGCGCGGTGGTCGCCCACGGTGATCCAGCGGATCCACGGGCACGGCACCTGCGCCGCCATGTGCAGCGCCAGCGCGGTGCGCAGCAGCATGCCGTGCCAGTCGCCGGTAGCCGGGAACACCACGCAGACGCCGGCGCTGGCGACGATCACCACCAGCATCGCAATGCGGATGCCGAAGCGCAGCGCAGGCCGAAGTTGCGCCATGTCCGGCCAGCCGCCGCCGCCGCGGATCTGCCCCCAGGCGGTTGCCAGCGTCGCCAGCAGGCGGTGCGCTGCCGACCGGTCCAGGAAGGTGTCCTTCAGCATTGCGATGCCGGTGGCCAGTGCCACCAGATCGCCGGCCCACGTCACGCAGGTCAACAGGCCCATGTCAGTCTCCTTTCCAGGTGCCGTCGAAGTCGTCGTCGCCGCGGCGCGGGCGATCACGCCGGCCGAAACCGTCATCGATGCGGTAGCTGTCGCTCTGTCCGCCGATGGTGTGCTTCAGGCGCGCGTTGATGGCCGCCCGCAGCGCCGGAATGGCGGAATTGGCGAAGAAGGCCAACAGCAGCGCCAACGCGCCGTCAAAGCGGTGGTCGGCCAGCGACAGCAGCTCAGCCAGCAGCACCGACAGCGCGGCCGACACCATGGTGTAGACCAGCGCCAGCGCGAACAGGCGGCCGCGGCCACCGCCCGGCGGCGAGAACAGCAGGCCCAGGGCGGTGCCGGCCAGGGCCATGAACAGCACCGATGGCCCGATGCCGATGGCCTGCCAGGCGTTGGCGGCGGCGATGCCGCTGGCGGTGCTGGCGGCGGCGGTACCGGCCAGCGTCTGCGCGAGGGTGTTGGTCGCGGTGTCCTGCATGTCAGTCCCAGAGCTGGATGAGGGGGAGGTCGGTGGTTTCCGCGGCACGCAGCGCGTGGTCCGGGATCTCCACGGTTGCGCCGTGCGGCAGCACCACGCCAAGGTCGGCCAGGCCCGGATTCGCCAGCAGCGTGGCCTCCACAAGGCCGGCGGTGCGGCCGGCATGCCGCCACAGCAGCACGTCCAGCGTGTCGCCCTGGTGGGCCTGGACGCGCATCAGACCAGCTCCGCCACGACGCGGGTCTGGCCGAGAATGTCCCGCACCGCCCACTGCGCGTTGCGCCGCTGCTCGTCGATCAGCGGAGCGTTGTCCTGCTGGCGCGTGTTGCCGCCGTCGGCGTCGAAATCGCGGTAGCGCTCGATCAGGTCGGCCTTGGCGGCGCACATCACTGCGCGCAGGTACAGCAACACCAGGCGGGGCTGGCCGTCCAGCTGGTCGCCGGCGCCGACCGCCGCCAGGCTGCTGTGCCCGGCGCCGGCGCGCTCCGCGCGGAAGGTGCGCAGCTGACGGTTGGTGTCGGCCATGGCGCTGACCAGCGCGGCGCGCAGGCGCGGATCGGTGATGGTGCCGTCCAGACGCATGGCGTTGCGGGAGGCGGCCATCGACACGTCCGGGAACCAGCCGTCGTTGGCGATGCTGTCCGCCGGGGAGTCCGCGGGCTGTGCCGGCGCGGTGGCCACGAAACCGCTCAAGCTGTTCCTCCAGGATCAAGTGCGGCGGTGGGGGGCACGGCAGGTGCTTAGGAGGGACCTGCCGTGCCCCGCCGCCGCGGCGCCGTGGGGCGTTGGGGTTGGGGCGCCGGCCTGCACCGGCCGGAGTTAGAGCGCGGCTGGCCGACGCCCCGAAGGGGATGGATCAGGGCTTCAGCGCCCGCTCCAGGCGCTCGATCTCTTTCTTCACGCCAACGCGGTCATGCAGCTCGACCGCGCGCTTCAGATGGGTCAGCGCCTGCTGCGCGGTGGTGGTATCGAACGCATCGCTGCCCAGGCCGGCATCGGCCAGCACGGCCAGGCCAATCGCCTTCTGCAGCTTGGCGCGCACCTCGTCCGGCATGTCGTGTTCGGCCACCAGCTCGCCCGCACGCTGCAGGCTGGACAGCTCGGCCGGCTTGCCGGCGCCCAGCGCCGCGAGCGACTGCTCGGCGATTTCCTCGGCCACCAGCGTGGCCACGCCGCGCTTGTATTCGTCGGGCAGGGTCAGGCCGTGCCGCAGCGCGTAGTCGGCGATGTCGAGCGCGCTGGCGAAGTCGCCCACGTCGATCAGCCAGACCATGACCGTCATCACCACCGCATCCTGCCCGCCGCGCCCGGCTTCCAGAACGCCGCGCACCCACGGCGCGAATTCCGGCAGCACCCGGCGCTTGACCTCCGCTTTCCGTTCCACCGACTGCACCTGCTTGAGCGCGCGCTTGGCATCCGCCAGGGCGATCAGCTGCAGTTCGTAGGCATTGGCATTGACCGGCGCGCCCGGATCGGTGGCGGCGGCCACGGCGGCGGCGGTCATGCGTTGGAAGTGCTGGCGGGCGAGGGACATGGTGGGACTCCTGCAGAGGCGCGGTGGCGGCCCGTGCCGCCACCGCAGGGCGGTTACCAAGCGAGGTCGATGTTCTCGATCAGGCAGCCGCAGCCGAAGTCCTCGACGACGTAGGCATCGTTGCTGGATTCGTAGTTCTCGATGCGATCGCGCTTGGCGTTGTCCACGATCGTGCGGCGCCGCGCCTGCTCCTGGAAGTAGATCGACAGGTTGTCGAAGCGGGTGATCAGGATGGCGTTGTCCGGCACGAACGGCACGCGCGCCGCCTGCAGGCCGCCCACGCGCTTCTGGCTGACGATGGTGTCCAGCGCCAGCTGCTCGGTGGGGGCGTTGGCGGCGTTGACCAGCGGGAAATACTTGTCGTGCATCAGGTTGCGGCCGAGGATCGCCACCAGCTCGGTGTCTTCGCGATGCCACGGATCCACCAGGCTGGCCACCGCATCCATCACCAGTGCATCCAGGTTGAAGTAATCCCGGCCGGCCGCAGCGCCGACGCGCACGCCAGCGCCAGCGGTGGCGCCTTCCGCCAGCACGCGCGCCGCGGCGAATTCGCGGTACTTCTGCAACCAGCCCTTGTTGACGTCCTGCAGCAGCGGGTTGGCCACCGGATCGGACGTGGCCGCGCGGCTGGTGCCGTTGAAGCCGATCATGATGCGGTCGAGCGCCTGACGCTTGATCACGGCGTCGCGGAAGCGGGTCTGGAAGTCCGGGAACTTCGCCCAGGCATCGAGCTTGGCGTAGCTGATGTGCGTGTCGAAGTTGGTCTGGGTGCACAGGTAACCCTGCTCATCCATCGCGGTCGGATCCTTGGTGCTGCGATCCGTGGTGGCGGTGTTGGTGGTGCTGGCGATCGGGCCGCCGATGCCAAGTCCCAGCTTGGCGCCGGACTGCTCGGTCACGCCGATGATGTTGATGCGCTGCAGGAAGTCGCTCGACTCCTGGATGCGGTTCTCCAGCGTCTGCTGGACGCTGGGGTCCACGCTGAACTTGGCGGTGGCGTCGTCGACGCCATTGAGCTGCGCGATGTGCGCCAGCATGGCGGTATACAGCTTGCGGGTTTCGTTGCGCATTGCGCGGTCTCCGAACGGGTCTTGGCGAGGGCGAAGGGGGCGGGGTCAGCAGTCGGTCATGACGGCGGCCGCCGTGCCGGTGGCAGGCGAACGCGACGGGGCAGGGGCCGGCGTGCTGTCCAGGCGCGAGGCGAATTCGCCCAGCCTGGCTTCGGTGGCTGCGCGGAACGTCGCCAGTTCGGCGCGGACGGCTTCAACCTCCTGTGCGGACTGGTCGGCGGACTGCTGCGCATCGGCGGTGGCCTGAGCGACGCTTTCCACCGCGGCGTGCACGTCGGCGAAGCGCGCGGCATCGTTAGTGCGTTGGGCCTTGAACAGGTTGGTGATGCGCTCCAGCAGACCGGGGCCTGCTTCGGCGTCCGCGTCTTCGAACTCGATGCTGACCTCGATCGCCTCGCTGAACAGGTTCTCGGGCGCCTGCTTGCGGGCGGCGAACGGGCTGGCGGCGGGGTTCTGGGCGGCGAACTGCAGCACCTCGGTGCCGAGGCTTGCGGGGGAGTCGGTGACGCCGAGACCGAACAGGTAGGCATCCTTGCCGCCGGCGAAGTTCGGCGCGATCTCGATGGAGCTGTAGATCTTCTGCTTGGCCTTGGTCAGCGCAACGAATTCTTCCGTCGGCTCGATCTGCGCTTCCAGCGTCACCAGCTTGCGGCCGTCGATCTCGATCTCGCCGGTGCGGACCGCGGTCACGTCGCCCATGCAGCGGAAGCCCCACTCGGGGTTGATGCCGCGGATGTGCTCCATGAAGATCCGCGCGGCGTACTTCTTCGGGTCGTAGGTCTTCGCCATCTGCTCCAGCTGGGCGCGCTCGATGATCCGACCGTCGGTAGTTGCGCCTTCGGTGGCAACGCGGAAAAACTTGGACTTCTGGGCTTTCTGGGCCATCTGCTCACCCTGCGTTCGTTGTGCCGCGTGGCGCGGCGGTGGCGGTACACGGGGGATGCTCACGGCCCCCGCGAGGCCGGACAATGCGCCCCGCCTGTAGCGCGTTCGCTTACATCAGCCCGCGCTCAGCCGATTGACGGCGGGCAAACAGACTGCGGGCGTGCTGATGACCGCCCCGCCATACGTCGACCACCGCCGCAATGCCCGGTTCCTGTACTGGCAGGGCTGGCGCTGCGTGGACATCGCTGATGCGCTGGGGCTGCCGCGCACTACGGTGGAATCGTGGAAGGGCCGGGATGGCTGGGACGATGCGCCGGTGATCTCGCGGGTTGAGTCCAGCATCGAGGCGCGGCTGGTGCAGCTGGTGCTGAAGGACCAGAAGACCGGCAGCGACTACAAGGAAATCGACCTGTTGGGCCGGCAGATCGAGCGCCTGGCGCGGGTGCGCCGCTATGAGCAGCCGGGTGGGCACGAGGGCGACCTGAACCCGAACATCGAGCGCCGCAACGCCGGGCCGAAGCGCAGGCCTGCGCGCAACGAATTCAGCGAGGAACAGCAGGCGCGGTTGATCGCGCTGTTCGACGAGCAGCTGTTCGGCTACCAGCGGCGCTGGCGCGAGGCCTCGCTGGCGCACCGCATCCGCAACATCCTGAAGTCGCGGCAGATCGGCGCGACGTTCTACTTCGCCCGCGAGGCGCTGGTGGACGCGCTGGAGACGGGGCGCAACCAGATCTTCCTGTCGGCCAGCCGCGCGCAGGCGCACGTCTTCAAGCAGTACATCACCGCCTTCGCCCGGGAGGTGGACGTGGAGCTGAAGGGCGACCCGATCATCCTGCCGAACGAGGCCACGCTCTACTTCCTGGGCACCAATGCCCGCACCGCGCAGAGCTACCACGGCAACCTGTATTTCGACGAATACTTCTGGGTGCACCGCTTCCAGGAGTTGCGCAAGGTCGCCAGCGGCATGGCGATCCACAAGAAGTGGCGCCAGACCTACTTCAGCACGCCGTCGAGCATCACCCACGACGCGCACCCGTTCTGGAGCGGCGACCTCTACAACAAAGGCCGGAAGAAGGAAAACCGGGTCGAGTTCGACACCAGCCATGCGGCCCTTGCCCGCGGCGCCGCGTGCGCGGACGGGCAGTGGCGCCACATCGTCACCGTGGAAGACGCCGTTCGCGAGGGCTGCGACCTGTTCGACCTGCAGCAGCTGCGGCTGGAATACAGCGACGATGAATGGGCCAACCTGCTGATGTGCCAGTTCATCGACGACACCCTGTCGGTGTTCCCGCTGGCCGAGATCCAGGCGCGTTGCTTCGTGGACAGCTGGGAGCGCTGGGAGGACTTCAAGCCGTTCGCCGACCGGCCGTTCGGCTATCGCGAGGTCTGGATCGGCTATGACCCGGCGGAAACCGGCGACACCGCAGGGCTGGTGGTGGTGGCGCCGCCGGCGGCGCCGGGCGGGAAGTTTCGTTGCCTAGAGAAGAAGCAGTGGCGCGGCATGGATTTTGCCGAACAGGCGGAATTCGTGCGCCAGCTCTGCGCGCGCTACCACGTCACCTACATCGGCATCGACACCGGCAGCGTCGGCGCCGGCGTGTACCAGCTGGTGAAGCAGTTCTTTCCGGCGGTCGAGGCCATCACCTACAGCCTCGAGGTCAAGACGCGCATGGTGCTGAAGGCGAAGGACGTGATCAGCAGCGGCCGGCTGGAGTTCGACGCCGGCTGGAGCGACCTGGCGCATGCGCTGATCAGCATCCGCAAGACCATGACCGACAGCGGCCGCCACGTCACCTACAAGTCCGGGCGCAGCGACGACACCGGCCACGCCGATCTGGCGTGGGCGTTGCTGCATGCCTTGGCGCATGAACCCATCGAAGGCCGCAGCGACGAGCGGTCGAACATCCTGGAGATCTGCTGATGCACAGCGACACGCCGGCCACCGCGGCCGCCACTGCCCCGAAAGTCGAGGCCTTCACCTTCGGCGAGCCGGTACCGGTTCTGGACCGGCGCGAGCTCATGGACTACATCCAGTGCCTGGACAACGGCCGGTGGTACGACACCCCGGTGTCATTCGACGGCCTGGCCCGCACCTTCCGCAGCAGCCCGCACCACAGCAGCTGCGTTTACGTGAAGCGCAACATCCTGGTGTCGATGTTCAAGCCGCACCGGCTGCTTGACCGGGCGGAGTTCTCCAGGCTGGCGCTGGACTATCTGATCTTCGGCAACGGCTACCTGGAGCGCGTGGACAGCGTTGGAGGCCGGCCAATGCGGATGCGGCATGCACTGGCGCGGTTCGTCCGGCGTGGCCTGGAAGACGGCAGGTACTGGTGGGTGAACGGGGTGCGGCAGGAGCAGGAGTTCCGAGCCGGTTCGATCTGGCATCTGGTCGAGCCCGACATCAACCAGGAGATCTACGGCCTGCCCGAATATATCGGCGCGATCCAGTCCGCGCTGCTGAATGAGGCTTCGACGCTGTTCCGGCGCAAGTATTACCTCAACGGCAGCCACGCCGGCTTCATCCTCTACATCAGCGACGCGGCACAGGACGTGGACGACGTGCACGCGATCCGCGACGCCCTCAAGGCCAGCAAGGGGCCGGGCAACTTCCGCAACCTGTTCTTCTACTCGCCGAACGGGAAGAAGGACGGGGTGCAGCTGATCCCGATCAGCGAGGTGGCGGCGAAGGACGAGTTTCTGGGCATCAAGGACGCCACCCGCGACGACGTGCTGGCCGCGCACCGCGTGCCGCCGCAACTGCTGGGCATCGTGCCGAAGAATGCCGGCGGGTTCGGCTCGATCGGGCAGGCGGCGCAAGTGTTCGTGCAGAACGAGATCGCGCCGCTGCAGGCGCGCTTCCTCGAGCTCAACGACTGGATCGGGCAGGAGGTGGTCCGGTTCGAGTCGTACGCGCCCATCGACACGCCGTAGCCCCACCGCTCGGCTGACCCAGCCATAGGCCGCCTTCGGGCGGCCTTTTTCGTGACCGGCGCCAGCCGGCCCCCCGCGGTGACCTCCCGACGCACGAACCCCGGCTGCGGCTCGGCGCGCGCGCTCGTCCCCACTCCACGCCTGCCCACCTCATGAGGCGCGTTCGACTCAGATCACCGCCCGCCGCCGGCAGGCGCGCCAGGCGCGCCGCAGCGGGCGTTGGGGTTGAGCGGGGCATGGGCGGGGTGGAGGCGCGTAAAGACGCGCCCTGGAGCGGTTCTGGGCAGGCCTCAGCCAGCGCCAGCCAGGCGTGCCAAGGCTCCCCACAGATGTTGCCCGTCGGAAAAAGGTAACCCCGGTAACGTGGTCGCGAAAATGCTCCAGAACCCGCATTCCAGAGCCATTTTGGTGGTTACCTTTCAAAGGTAATCTGAGGTAACCCGAGCGGTAACGTCCGGCTAAGTCATTGATTCCATTGACACGGCTTCTTGGTGAATGTCACCAGATGAAAAGGTAATCGATTACCTCTCAGTTACCTAAATAGTTATCTTCCATAATGTGCCGTATGTCGCTGAAATTATTGAGAAAAATGACTTAGTTTCCGGCCGGGTTACCGAGATTACCTTTTTCCGATGGGCGAAAATTGGGGCTGGCCGTGGCGCAAGTGGCATGTCCATCTTCAGCGGCGGCGCTCGATCGAGGGCCCTGTCCCGCCCCGCATCACCGGGCGGCACACCTCGGCCGGTCTTGGGGGCCCTGGCGGACAGCGGACAGAATGAAGGCCGCTCTAGGCGGCCTTCGTTGGTGAGCGGGGCCGGCGTTGACTTCGCTACCGCCGGACTGGGCAAAACTGTTGAAAAGTGGGCAGCTGTGGCCTACACTCTGCGGCTTAGCAGAGGGCGATGTGCAAGGGTTCTGCTGTAAGAGAACGCGCGTAGCCTGCCCCCGCTACCAAGTTTCAGTGTTGCGTTTCGACACTAGGCTCGGGCCGCGAAAGTCTCTCCAAGCTTTCGCAATCCAGCGTCATCGGAAAAGGGCCCAGAGGGCCCTTTTTTCGTTTCCGGGTTTTGGTTCCGCATTTCAGGTTTCCGGCAGGAAGACGTGACAGACAAGGCCGACGACATCGCCGCGTTGCTTTCG
>ERZ778017.824-NODE-824-length-36910-cov-5.616307_pt1 | contig 36910 bp, 34 predicted proteins | sample MGYA00375747_ERZ778017 | MGnify/ENA primary metagenome ERZ778017 (study PRJEB29350, sample SAMN05509838) | bioreactor metagenome | biome: bioreactor; material: wastewater | place: South Africa: University of Cape Town | collected 2014-03-17 ...
TCGGGTAGCATCCTCCGCTGCATTGGCAAACGGGAGAACGCGATGAAAGGATTCATCGGAAACATCGAAGAACTCACCGAAAACAACACCGACTTCCGTCGCGTGCTGTACACGGGCCGCAACCTGCAGCTCGTGCTAATGTCGCTCGAGCCGGGCGAGGAAATCGGTGAGGAAGTCCACGACGACCGCGACCAGTTCTTCCGCGTCGAGGAAGGCAGCGGCGAGATCCTGATCGACGGCGCCGTGCATCCGATCGAGGACGACATCGCGATGATCGTGCCCGCCGGCGCGCGCCACAACGTCCGCAACACGGGCAGCGAGCCGCTGCGGCTGTACACGATCTACGGCCCGCCCGAGCACGTCGACGGCACCGTTCACGAGACGAAGGCCGAGGCGGACGCCTCGCACGAGCACTTCGACGGGAAGACGACGGAGTAGCGCGGGCAGCGCAGGGCGCGAGGACGACCCGCCGCGCCCTGCGCATCGTCGCCTCCGCACGCCGATGGCCGGGATGCGCGCCCGTATAGTCGGAGCGCGCCCGCGCATCGTCGTCTTCGGCGCCTTCGACCGCCACAACCTCGGCGATCTGCTGTTCGCGCACGTCGCCGAGACGCTGCTCGGCCAGACGTGCGAATGCCTCTTCGCCGGGCTGGTGGAGCGCGACCTGCGCGCGCTCGGCGGCCACCGCGTGCGCCCGATCGCGCAGGTCGCGGCCGAGACGCCCGATGCGCTGCTGCACGCCGGCGGCGAGATTCTCGACTGCGACGCCTGGACCGCCGCGGTGATGCTCCTCGAGCCCGACGCCGCGGCTGCGATCGTCGCCCGGCTCGATGCGAAACCCGCCGAGCGGGACGCGTGGGCGCGGCAGCTGCTCGGCGCGGCGCTGCACGTCGCGCCGGCGAGCGTGCCGCGCGCGCCCTACGTGGTGTCGCGTGCGGCGATGCCCAACGTCGGACGCGTCGTGTTCGGCTCGGTAGGCGGCGTGGAACTGGCGCGCCGCGAGCCGGCGCTGCGCGCCGAAGTGCTGGGCGCGCTGCGGCTCGCCGATCGCGTGACGGTCCGCGACGCGTCGACGCAGGAGCACCTTCGCAGCCACAGGATCGACGCGGCGCTCGTACCCGACCCGGTCGTGGCGATCGAAGCGCTGTTCGGCGAGCGGATCCGCTCGCATGCGGCGACTTCGCCGGCGCTTGCGCGCGTGCGCTCGAGCTTGCCGGACGGATGGCTCGCCGTGCAGTTCAGCGCCGACTTCGGCGACGACGCCTCGCTCGCGATGATCGCCGCGCAGCTCGACGCGACGAGCCGCGATACCGGCCTCGGCATCGCGCTCTTTCGCGCGGGCGCAGCGCTCTGGCACGACACGCTCGAGGTGCTGCAGGCGATCGCGGTGCGAATGAACGCGCCCACACTCGTCTTCGAGTCACTCGACGTCTGGGACCTCTGCGCGCTGATCGCCGCGAGCCGCGGCTTCTGCGGCAGCAGCCTGCACGGAGGCATCGTCGCCGCCGCCTTCGGCCTGCCGCGCGTGAACGTCGAGCATCCGTCGAAGGATGCGAGCGCCGCGAAGCAGCGCGCGTACGCCGCGAGCTGGGAGGACGAAACGCAAGCGGGCGTCGTGGCTGTTGACGCGCTCCACGCGGGCCTTCGCGCCGCACTGGCCGTCGATCGCGAGCGGTGCGAACGAGCGGCACATGCGCTCGCCGCGCGCTATCTGCGGGACTTCGAGACGGTTCGGGCAGCGTTGACGGCGCAGTCGTAGCCTGGGACAAGACAAACTCCATCGCACTCGCGCGTCCGGGATACGCTCGAACAGATCGAGCTCTGCGAAAGGCGGCATTTCCATGCACGAAGCGGTTTGCGTAGTCGAGAATGCAGCGTCTTGCAGCGCGGGAAGGAGCAAACGGTGCGCCGTGGTGCGTGTCCAGGTGCGCCTGGCGAGCGTTGCTTCGATCCCCTGCCGGAGTCCCCGTCCATGTCGATGCACCACCATACCGCCGCCACGCGACGGCGCTCGCTCGTCGCGCTGCTGCTGCTCGTCTCCGTTCCGGTCGCTGCACGCACGACGGCGCCCTGGGGCAGCGCACGCGAACTCGAGCGCAGCTACCTACCGTCGAAAGCGGTCTACGACGTGGACGCCGGTGACGGAGCCGCCTTCGCCCGCCTGCTCGATCGCGTGAGCTACCTGAACAAGGTCTACGAGGCCGATCCCTTCGATTCGTCGATCGTGATCGTCGTGCACGGCGAGGCGATCGCGCTGTTCGGCATTCGCGACTTCGATCGCCACCGGCTGCTGATGGAGCGCGCGCACAGCCTCACGCAAAGCGGCCCGATCGAGTTCCGCATCTGCCGCGCCGACGCCGCGATGCGCGGCTACCGCCCCGCGGATCTCCACGGCTTCGCGCGGATGGTGCCGATGGCCGACGCGGAGATCGTGCATCTGCAGAACGAGGGATACGCGTACATGCGCTGAGCGATGACCGCCGGCGCGCTGGGCGACAACGGCCGTCACGCTGAGCGATGACCGCCCATTCGTGAACGAGAAGATGAACGAGAAGCGCGCCGATGAGCGACGCCCCTTCGCGCTCAGGGACGCTGCGCGCTACCGGTTGCCAGCATCGTGCGCGCGAACTCCCGCGTATAGGTACCGAATTCGCGCATCGACGGAACGAGCGCGCGGATCATCGCTTCGCGTGCGGCCGGTGCGGTCTCGCGCAGACGCACCTCGAGGTCGACCCCGCGCGCATCGATGCTGAACTCGAAGTCCGGATCGCTCACGTATCGCGGCGGCAGCGCAGCGGCGACGGCGCTGTCGAGCGCATCGGCCGCCTGCGCCGCCCGTCTCGCCACGATCTCGCGTGGATCGTTCTCGCCGAATCCCGGCGGTGCGACGGAGGCGCCGCCGCCGTTCGCTGCGGACGGCTCGCCCGGATCGCCGCCCCCGAGCGCGCGAAGCAGCCGACCGTCGTTCGCCGGGTCGCGATGCTCGGCGACCGCCGCCGTGCGCTGGAAGTTCTCGAGTGCGAGATGCCGGTTCGACACCAGCGTGACCGCGCGCTTCTTCGCCTGCGACCACCCGGCAATGTCGAGCGCGTTGATCCACAGCATGCGCAAGGTGCTGACGCCGGGCAGCACGCGGGCGTGATAAGGCTGCGTCAGGTCCTGCACGTAGTGCATCGCCCAGCCCGCGAAGCGCCAGCCCCAGTAGTCGTGTCCGGTGCGCAGCGCGTGCAGCGCGAGCGTGCGATACAGGTGGATGCGGTACTCGGGATAGGTGCGCTTCAGGAAGCCGGCGGCCGCATAGACGATCGGCGACTCGTAGTAGAAGCCCATGTGGAACGGCGCCTGCGAGCCGAAGGTGAGCGCGGGATTGCCGAACGGCTGCTTGCCGAAACCATAGACGCGGCCGTACGCGGTGCCGTTGTCTTCCCAGACGCCGATGTCCAGGCCGTAGTCGGGTTCGTCCGACGCGGTCGCAACGACCGCGAGCGGGGGCACCCTTTCGCCTTCGCACAACGCGACGAAGGGCGATTCGCCGCCGGCGTCCTCGCCCTCGTCGTCGGCGAGCGTGCTCACGCGGCTGCGCGCCAGCGCCGGCCGGCCTTCGCCGTCCTCCGGCGAAACGCGCTTGAGGAACAACGCGAGGCGCGCGTCCGGCGCGATGCGGATGGCGGCGACGAAGCGACGGCGCAACTCCTCGGGCGTCTGCGCGCCGGCGGCGACGAAGCGCAGCGCATCGGGACGCGGCGGATAGGCCGGTACGTGCGCGCGCGCCCACGCTTCTTCCGAATCGAGCACCTGCTCCAGCGCAGCCGCCTGCGATGCGAGGAACGCGTCGAGCGGCTCGACCCGCACGGGCGCGGCGCGAGCCAGCTCGGGCACGTCTTTCAGCGCGGCCCAGGTATCGAGGGCGTGGCCGCTCCAGGCGAAGGCGGGAACCGCACAGACGGCGAGCAATGCGGACAGCGCTGCACGGGCGCTTCGCAGCGTACGAAGCGTAACGGTCATCGCTCCCCCTTATCTTGTCGGCGACGGCAACGGCGAATGCAGGATGGTCGGCCCCCGCTGCGGTCGCAGGAGGACGGTACGCACCTCGCCGAAGTCGGGGAATTCCGCGGACAGGAGTTCGCGCGCGAGCGCTTCGTCGTTCGTCACGCTCGTCTCTTCGGTCCGGATGGATCTCATGATCGCTCCGCCGACGAGCAACGAATCGCTCGTGCCGCTCACCTGCAGCGTACCGGCATAGACGAGCCTGGCATCCTGCGGAACGTCGATTCGCCAACGGGGAGCGTTCTTCGTTTCCCGCATGTACGTGAACACGTCCGTGCGCCTGGGCGGATAGATTGCCAGGTAGTGCGTGCCGTGCGGGAGGACGAAATACGTCCAGCCGTTCCTTCGGGATTCCGGCGACAGGAAGCGCAGAAGCGCCAGCCGCTCGGGTTCACCACCGGTCCGGAAGGATCCGACGCCGAAGCTGATGTTGTCGTCCATCAGCAAATGGCTGAACGCTTCATAGGGTTGCCGGTTCTCGATCGTGCATTGCAGCCTCACAAGCACGATCGCCTTCTCGCCGGCGTCGACCGCCGCTCTCTCCTTCGCATCGGGCAGGCCGGTGGAGGCGCAGCCCACGAGATGGCTGACGAACACTGCGACGAGGAGGAGCCTGAAGTCGTGCAGTCGTTGCATCGGTCGTAGCTCCTGCTCCGGCTCGAGCTTCCCGATCACTTCCCGGCCGGCTCGGCGATCCATTCCTCGAGGAAGTCGCCATAGGACTTCTGCGAGGGCCACACCGCTCTCCCGAAACGCTGCACCCGGTCGTGGTCGTCGAATCGAACGAGCAGCATGTAGCGTTTCGGCAGATCCGACACGCCCGCCGCACCGGAGTAGCCGCCGCCCACCGCCCAGATCAGGATTCCCTGCCGCATGACCCAGTTGTAGGCGAACAGCCGAGCCTCTTCCCAGATCACGTCCGGGCTGCCCAGGCGGTCGACGATCTCGCTTTTCTTCGTGACGCCGGGGACGAGGAAATCCAGCTGCTCGTCGGTTACCGGCTTCCCCGCTAGCACCTTGTGTTCCTGCGTGGGAATCGGGAGCACGATGCATCCGGCCTGCAGCACCAGTGCACAGAACGACAAAGGGACGATCATTCGCATGCGCATGAGGAAGCCCGATGCCCACCTTCGATTAGGCGAGGCCGCGTGTGAAGATACGCCAGCGCGGCGACGAATCGGGAGATCCGGAAAGCGCGCCCCGGCTGCAGATCGGAGACTACGATGGGATGGTTCTCGAGAAAACAGGACGACGGCTTCTTCCTCGCGACGATCGCTCCCGCAGACGATGCCGCACGCATCGGACAATACCTCGGCGTGGTCAATGGTGAAGCGATCATCGGAGCGCACATCCTGCGCGACCTGTTCTCGTCGGTGAGGGACATCGTCGGCGGACGCGCCGGCGGCTACGAACGCGCGCTGTCCGGCGCGCGCGACGCGGCGCTCGGCGACATGATCGCCGCTGCGCGGGAGCTCGGCGCAGACGGCGTCGTCGGCATCGACTTCGACTATGAAGTGCTCGGCGAGAACAACGGAATGATGATGGTGTCGGTCAGCGGGACAGCGGTGAAGATGGCGAAGGGATAGAGATCGAGCGGCATCACCTGAACGGCTACTCCGGCGCGTGGCACACGGCTTCCAGGTTGTGGCCGTCCGGCCCGATGACGAAAGCGCCGTAGTAATTGGGGTGGTAGTGCGGCCTCAGGCCGGGTGCGCCGTTGTCCTTGCCACCGGCCGCGAGCGCCGCGCGATGGAAGGCGTCGACTTCGGCGCGAGAGGCCGCCGCGAACGCGATGTGAAGGCGAGCCGGCACTTCTTTCGTCTCGAAGAGCCACAACGACGGCTTGCCGTTGCGTCCCATCCCTACACCGTAGGGACCTTCCATGACGGCGGCCACCCCGAGTGGCCGAAGGGCTTCGAGGAAGAACGCCTTGCTCCGCGCGATATCCGTGACGCCGAAACCTACATGGTCGAACATGGATTCCTCTTCGATGGCGATGATGTCGATACCAGTCCTGCCGTGATCTCCCTGGAAGGTTCGAGCAGGTCGCTCATGAAGACGCGATCTCATCGTAGCCCCTGCCGAGGAACTCCACGAGGCAGAAACCGTTTCCGAAGGGGTCCGCCAGCAGCGCCAGCCTACCCCAGCCGTGGGTCTGCGGATCACTTTCGAGAGTGGCGCCGGCCGACACCGCGCGGGCGACCGCAGCGTCCACGTTTCGAACGACGACGTCCAGATGCACGGGCGTCCAGTGCCGCGCGTAGCTGCGAACCTCGCTCGATGGAGGAATCGGCCTGGTGCCCGCGGCCTTGACCAGCAGGTAGATCGGCGAGGATCCGCCGAGGAGCTCGACCGCGTCGGCGCCGAACCGGCGGCCGGTCCGCAGGTCGAAAGCGCGGGTATAGAAGTCGATCGCGCGAGGCAGATCATCGACATCGATGTTCACGAGCAGTTCGAGCATCGCCTGCCAGCCAAGCCGATCGATGGAGCGCGCCCTTCCCCGCGCTCACACCGGAAGCGAGCCGCGGAAACCTCTCGCCGCATGGTACGGCTGCGCACGAACTCGCCGAAGCGCTGCGGCGCCCGGTACTCTGCATTCAGTCTTTCGGGCGCGAACCTCCAGAAGAGGCCTCCGGCAAGGCAGCGCACGCCGGGCACAGGCAGGCCCTGCCCCGGAACTGCACCGCAATCTCCGACAACGCTCGACGGCTTACCGTGACCCGGGTGCACCAGCACTGCGCTTCTAAGGAGCCAGCCGCCGCAGGCGCGCAATGATTCGCCGCTCCGCAACGCGGGCAGACGTCATTCGGCAACGGTAGCGATGGATCCTCGGGCATGGGCGCTGGAATCAGGACCTGCAGGTTCGCATACAGTCGGCCCAATGGGGCGACTGAAGGTCTCGGCAGGAAGCGCATACGAGACTTTCGTTCCCGCAACGCTGACCACGCCGGTCGACTGCAGTTCCTGTACCAGCGAGGACAACTCTTTCTCACCGAGTTGCTTCAGGAACATCGCGTTGATCGTGCCGGACAGGGTCTTCACGGCGCGCGGCCTGGCCGGGCCCAGTCGCTGCAGCTTTTCCACGATAACGGACAACCTGTCCGCAGGCAATCGCAAGGTCGCCGAGCGAACGATCGGAATATCGGCAATGTCACACGAACGCGCAGCGAAAATCTTCTTCGTTTTCAGATGCTGAATGAGCGGATCGAAGCCGGTGTCCTTCGAGATGATGTGGAAGTACGACGTAGGATCCTGCGCTGCAAGCTGACCTATGTAGAAGGCCACATGAAAATCGAGTGCGTTGGGTCCGTTGCCGGAAATCTTGATGTACTCGGCCTTGCTGCCCATGCGCTGTAATGCCTCTGCAGTCGCGAAACTGACCTTCACCTGGCTGGCACCGACGAACACGATGACCTTGAAGTGCTCCTGGCATAGCACCGAAAGCGCTTCTGGCTGGACGCTCTCGTAGTCGATGAGGACGTAGTTGGTTCGCAAGGCATCACCCCGGGAAATGATGCTTTCGGGACGGACGATCGGCATCCTCACATGCCCGCACCGCCGGAAGAAGCACGCCGATCAGTACGCTTGCGCCATCCATCAGGGCGTGTGCCATCGCGAGCGGGGCCAAGCGGCGAAGGCGCACCGTACACGAGCCAACCGGCTGCATAGGTATTGCCGAGAATGAGCACGAGGCTCGCCGGGATGAGCAGCGTCAGGCGCGCCTGCGGAACCGGGCAAAGAGGACGAAGATCCACATGGCCAGGAACAGGAAGAAGACCGCCACGCCTGCCGCGATGCCCACGGTGGACAGTTCCGGCAGCTGAAGCTCGTTGGCTCGCACCACCAGCCAATGAACCGATCGCTCATGAAGTGGCGATGCGGGCGGAACGACGCAGGACATCGGCAAACACTTCACGATCCACGTTGGCCCCGCTGAGCACTGCCGCAACCCTTTTGTTTCCCAGCTGCCCGCGCTCTCTGGCAATGGCGGCGATAGCCGCGGCACCGGCGCCTTCGGCGCAGTTATGCGTGCATTCGTAGAGGGTTCGCATGGCGTCGGCAATCTCCTCGTCCGTCACCTCCACGATGTGGTGCACGTACTTCCAGATAGCTTCCAGCGCTTCCGGTTGGGGAACCCGGCATGCCACGCCATCGGCCAGCACCGTCGAGGCGGGCGATTCCGTTTGCCGCCTCGATGCAAACGAGAGTGCGTAGGCACGCGCATGCGCCGAAACCACCCCGACGATCTCCGTGTTCGGGCTCAACGCATTGCGCACGGCAATTGCGCCGCAAATGCCGGAGCCGAGGCCGATCGGGACGTACATCCGGTCGAGACCCTGAACGGCGCGAAAAAGCTCCAGCGAGTACGTCGCAACCCCCTGGACCAGCAGGGGATGAAACGACGGGATCATGTGCGCACCGGAGCCTTCAGCCAGGGCGACGGCATGTTCTCTTGCGGACTGGAAATCGTCGCCCTGTTCGATCAGCCTGGCTCCGAGCGCCCTCATGGCGGCGTTCTTCTCCACGCTGTTCCCGACGGGAACGACGATGGTGCTCGAGATTCCATATCGTCTTGCGGCAAAGGCCACGGATTGACCGTGGTTGCCGCGAGTCGCCGCGATCACCTCTCTCGTTCCGTTGCCGCTCGCCAGGTCGGCGAAATACACCAGGCCGCCGCGAATCTTGAAAGCTCCTACGGGCGTGTGGCTCTCGTGCTTCAGCCACACCTCGACGCCGAGCCTCTCCGACAACAACGGCCAGCAGTACTGCGGCGTCGGCGGGAGCACCGCGTAAACATCAGACGCCGAGGATTCGATTTGTCCGATCGTCGGAAGCATGGGATCGATGTCTCCTCAAAGCTCCACCACCCGCAGCCCGAGCAGCCTGGCCGCCGAGCACTGGCGTGCGTCGGCGGAAACAAAGACGTCGGCGACACATACGAGTGCCGCACCGAGGTGGATCGCGTCCATTCCCCGCAGAGGCGCCGCTTCCAGCGCTTCGACCGCCTTCTGGATGACCCGTGGAGAGGAATCGCAGAGCAGCGCGTCTTCGAGATCCAGGAACAGTTCCGACTTCAAGCGCGCGTATTGCGCCTCTTTCAGTCGCCCTTCGCGCAACAGGCGGCGAAAAGCAGAGACGAGTTCCGGTACGGCAATCACCGACATCACCAGCTCGGTGGCACGATCGCACCAGGCGAGCACCTCCACCGTCCCGCTCTCGTTCACGTATCGTTTCGCGAACGCCGACGAGTCGAAGAAGACGCGCACTATTCGCCGCGGTCGTCGAGGATCAGCCTGCTGATCGATTCGCCCGAGATCGCGATCGGGTGCGCCGGCCTGCGTTTCCAGGAAGGCAGATCACGGGCGATCGGATGGATTTCGGCGATCGGCTTGCCGTTGCGAAGCACGCGCACGATCTCGCCCGCTTCCACCAGATCGAAATAATGCTTCGCTCGATTGCGCAGATCGGTGAAGCTCGCGTCCTTCATGTACATGCTCCCCGATTAACATGTACATGTTAACGTACATCGATCCCTCGGGTCGAGGATCGCGTCCTCCTCTGATCGTCCATGCCCGCCACCGCCGCCCCGCCCCTGCGCAACCGCGTCTACGAAGTCCTCACCGGCGACGACGTCGATCGCGTCTGCCTCGACATCCCCGAGGAGAGCTGCCGCGAGCAGCCGCGCAATTTCCTGCTGCACGTTTCCGCGCTGTCGGCGTCGAAAACCGCTGACGGCCTGCTCGACCCGAAGATCGTGCTCGCCTGGCTGGTCGGCGCGGTCGGTGCGCCGGCCTTCATGCTCGGATTGCTCGTGCCGATCCGCGAGGCGGGCGCGCTGCTGCCGCAACTGGTGATCGCCGCTTCGATCCGCTCGATGCCGATCCGCAAGTGGGTGTGGACTATCGGCGCCGCCATGCAGGGCGCCTGCATGATCGGCATCGCGACGGCCGCGCTGCTGCTCGACGGCGCCGCGGCCGGCTGGGCGATCCTCGCTCTGCTCACGGTGCTGTCGCTCGCGCGCAGCGCAGGCTCGATCGCGCACAAGGACGTGCTCGGCAAGACGATTCGCAAGGCGACGCGCGGCACGGTCGCCGGCACCGCGGGAACGCTGTCAGCCGTGCTCGTGCTCGTGTTCGGCGTGCTGCTCGGCACGGGAATCGTCGAGCGCTCGATCGCGACGATCTCCGCGGCGCTGGTCGTCGGCGGCGTGTTGTGGATCGCGGCGGCGCTGCTCTTCGCGTCGCTCGCCGAGGCGCCCGGCGCCACCGAGGGCGGCGGCAACGCGCTCGACGTCGCGCTGCGGCAGTTCGGTCTGCTGGGCGAGGATCCGCAGCTCGTGCGCTTCATCGTCGTGCGCTGCCTGCTGATGGCCACCGCGCTCGCCCCACCTTTCGTCGTCGCGCTGGGCGAACGCAAGTCAGCCGATGCGGGCGCCGGCACGCTCGGTCCCTTCGTCGTCGCGGCTGCGCTGGCGACGATCTCCAGCAGCTACGTCTGGGGACGGTTGTCCGACGTGTCGAGTCGGCGCGTGCTGATCGTGGCCGCGGGCATGGGCGCGGCCTGCCTCGTTCTGGCCGCGGCGATCGGCGCGGGCCTGGGCGAAGCATTAGGCATCGGCGCCGGCTCGATGTTCGCGCTGCCGGCGCTGGTCTTCGTCGCGACGATCGCCGACCAGGGCGTGAAGCTCGGGCGAACGACGCACGTCGTCGACATGGCCGGCACCACCGACCGGGGCGCGTATACCGCGCTGACCAACACGATCGGCGGCATCGCGATGCTCGGCGCCGGCGTCTTCGGTTTCGTCGACCAGCGCTTCGGCGCGGTGACCGTGCTGGTGCTGCTCGCGCTGATGTGCGTGGTCGCGATGCGGCTTGCGGCAGGTCTCGACGAGGTTCAGCAGGTGCAGCCCATCGGGGCTGGGATGCCGCAGCAGAAGTCCTGAAAGATCACTGCGCGCTCACTGCGCCTCGTCGACGGCAAGCTCGGGAAACTGCGCGAGTTTCTGGTAGAGGGTCGCGCGCGCGATGCCCAGGCGCCGCGCCGCGCGCAGCCGGTTGCCGCCGGTCGCCTGCAACGCTTCGCGGATCGCCAGCCGCTCGAGATCGGCCACGCGCTGCGGCAGCGTCAACGCGACCGCGGAGTCCGCAATGGCCGTCTCTGCCGCCGCGCCGCTCGGAGCGGCAGAGGCCGGGAGACCCGGCATCGCGTTCGTGTGTTCCTGTGCGCCGGCAAGCGCGGCGCTTGCGGTCCGCGCGCCGCTCTCACCCGACGCGTCGCTGCTGTCGATCTCCGGCAGCACCGCGCGCAACGCGTCTCTGGTCAACCGCATCCCGTCCCACAGCGAGCACGCGCGCTCGAGCACGTTGCGCAGTTCGCGCACGTTGCCCGGCCACGGCAGGCGCGCGAGCGCCTCGAGCGCGTCGCGATCGATTTCCTTGGGCAGCATCTCGTGCTCGAGCGCGATCTGCTCGAGCAGGTGCTCGCACAGCGGCTCGAGGTCCTCGACGCGCTCGCGCAGCGGCGGCAGGCGGATCGGCAGCACGTTCAGCCGGTAATAGAGATCGGCGCGGAAGCGCCCGTCGGCCACCAGGGTGGCGAGGTCGACGCTGCTGGCGGCGATCACGCGCACGTCCACCCGCTTCATCGTGTTCGAGCCCAGCGGCTCGACCTCGCGTTCCTGCAGCGCGCGCAGCAGCTTCGCCTGCAGCGCGAGCGGCATGTCGCCGATCTCGTCGAGGAAGAGCGTTCCGCCGTCGGCCAGCGCGAACTTGCCGTCGCGGCCGCGCCGGTCGGCGCCGGTGTACGCGCCGGGCGCCACGCCGAAGAACTCCGCCTCGAGCAGCGTCTCGGGAATCGCCGCCACGTTCACCGCGATGAAGGGACCGCGCGCACGCCGCGACGCGGCGTGGATCGCCTGCGCGAGCAGTTCCTTGCCGGTGCCGGTCTCGCCGAGCAGCAGCACGGTGGTGTTCAGCACCGCAGCGCGCCGCGCGCGGCTCTTGACCTCGAGCGCGCGCTCGCTGTTGCCGACGAAGTTCGAGAAGGTGTAGCGCGTGCGCCGCTGGCGCGCGAGCTCCTTGTGCGCCAGCGCCAGCTCGCTCTGCAGGCGGCCGAGCTTGCCGATCAGCGGCTTGAGCGATTCGATCTGGTCGTAGAGGATCAGGCCCACGGCGCCGATCACCGCGCCCGAGTCGTCGCGCAGCGGAAAGCGCGACACGAGGTAGGTGCCCGCCTTGTTCTCGAGAATGTCGAGCAGGATCGGCTTGCCGGTCTCGACCACGTGCCGCATCAGCGTATTCGGCACGATCTCCTCGACCGGGCGGCCGATGATCTGCTCGATCGACGAAAAGCCCAGGCTCGCCATGTTGCGCTGCCAGCGATCGTCGGTCCAGACGACGCGCGACGACGCATCGACGACGAGGATGCCTTCGCACTGAACGGAGAGCTGGTCGAAGAAAGTCTGCGCCGCCATGCGCAGCACGCGCTCGGAATCGTGGAAGGCCTCGAGCGCGCGCACGGTTCGACGGGGCGCTTCAGCGAACGTTGATCACGCGCATGCCCTGCAGCCGGCCATTCGGGCCGTCGAGCACGCGGATCGTCGTCTGCCGTGCGGTGAAGCCTTCGGGCAGCGGCAGCACGCCGTGCAGGTGCTCGTACGAGGCGAGCTGCACGTCCAGCGGATCGAGCGTGATCGTCGCGTTCGCGCCGCTCGCGCGCGCGCCGGAGACGACGAACTGCAGGACGCCGCGGAACGGCTTGGCGGACTTCGTTTCGCGGGTGAGCAGCACGTGGTACGCGAGTCGGCCGTTGTCGTTGGAGAAGCGCGCGGCCCGCACGTCCACCGCACCGTCGCGCGGATCGGGGGGCAGCACGTCCTGGAACAGCACGATGTCCTGCTGCAGCTTCTGCACCTGCTCGCGCGCGCCGCTCAGCTCGGCCGACAGCCGCTTCGTCTCGACCTCGCTCGCCTGCAGCTGCTTCGTCGCGTCGGCGAGCGACGATTGCAGCCTGTCGCGCTCGGCGCCGAGTTCGTCGACGCGCGCCTGCAGGCGCTGCGATTCCTCGGGGCCGAGGCGCGCCGGAAGGTATTCCTCCTGCACGTACAGCAGGCCGCCGGCGCCGATCGCGATGCCCACGAGCAGCAGAACCAACCACCGCGGGATGCCCCACGATCGCCGCTTGCGATACCCGTAGGGTTCGAAGACGACCGGCCCGCCGCGTCGAAACAATGCCATCGCGCGCTGTTTCCTCCCCAGAAGGGGCGAAGAATAACGCGTGAGGGCGTGGCCGGTCCGGAAGCCGGCAGGGGGATCGCCTCCACGTGCCCGGTTCGACCGGCCGCGCACCGGGCCGCGCACCGGGCCGCGCACCGGGCCGCGCACCAGCCCGCGCGCCGGCCGGCGAGCCGTTCGGCGTCAGTTCGCGCGCTTGTCGGCCGCCTTGCGCGCCTGCACGAACACCGGGCCCCACAGCGGATGACCCGCCTCCGCGGGCGTCAACGCGAAGCCGGGATCGATCGCGAGAACGCGATCGAAGGCCTTGCGGCACAGCGTGCGCCGGTTCGTCACGCAGTAGCTGAACGCCAGGTACTTGCCCGCCTCGACGCGCGTGGCGGTGTCCGAGCCGTCGATCTCGGGCGCGTTCAGCGCGCGGATCGCACTGACGAAGTCGCCCGCGTCGTATCGATCCACGCCTTCGGCGAGCTTGCGTTTGCCCGGCTCGCTCGCCGCGGCGGGCGTATCGGCGCTTTCCGGGCTCGCCGAGCCGACGGAACCGGCCCAGTCCTGCACGGTGGTGCAGCCGCCGACGAGCAGCGCGAGCGCAAATGCCGCCGCGGCGGCGAGCAACGGTCGGAATGCCACGGAGGGTTCGTTCGTCATGGGAAGCGATGCGAGACGGTGGTCGGCTGGCCCGCGACGACGTCGACGTCCTTCGTCCACGACGGGCCGGCCGGATTGCGGATCTCGATGCGATGCACGCCGGCATCGAGCGTGAGTTGCTTCAACGGAGGCGTGATGCCGCGCGAGGCACCGTCGACGAAGACCTCGCCCCAGGGCTTGACGGCAAGCCGTACGATCCCGCCCGATGCGCGGGCCACGGTGGTGTTGGCCGGCTCGGCGGCGCGCGCGGGGGCCGGCGCCGGGTCGACGAGGAGCGATAACGCCGACGTCCGCGCCTGCGGAACCGGCGCCGCATCGGCGACGGGCTCCTCGGCGCGGCCCCCGGCGCCCGCCGGGGGGCTCGCGGCGGCGGCGTTCGTCGCGGCGTTCGGCGCGGCGTTCGACACGGCATTCGATGCGACGCCCGAGGCAGGCTGCGGCGCTGAGCCTTCGCCGCCCAGGCCGGCCCAGGCGAAACCGGCGACGAGCGCCGCGGCAACGGCTCCTGCGATCCAGCCGCGCGCGGAGCGCGGCGCGTCGAGATCCGTCTCCGGCTGCTCGATCACCGGCGCCGGTTCGGCGAGGCCGACGGGCTTCGCTCGCGCCGCGGCGCGCGGCGGCGTCACCGGCGGCGCTGCGTCGGTCGTCGCGACCCCGTCCTCGGGCGACGCGGCGAACAACAGCGAGCGGAATTCCCCGACGGTGCGGGGGCGCTGCTCAGGCCGGATCGACAGGCCGCGATCGATCGCCTCGAGGAAGCGCGGGCTGTATCCGGGCGGAGCCAGCGCGGCCAGCGACGGCAGCGAATCGTGCATCACGCGCGAGGCCGAGGCGGGTGGCATCCGGTTGGTCACCGCGTGATGCAGCACCGCGGCCACGGCGTAGATGTCGGTCCACGGACCCTGCCTGCAGGCAGGATCGTCGGCGTACTGCTCGATCGGCGCGTATCCGGGCTTGAGCATGACGGTCAGCGCGCGGTCGCTCTCGCCGATCACCCGGCGGGCCGCTCCGAGATCGAGCAGCAGCGCCTTGCCGTCCGGACGGATCAGGATGTTGTCGGCCGAGACGTCGCGGTGATAGCAGTCCTCGCCGTGCATGTGCTCGAGCGCATCGAGCACGGGCCGGATCACCGACTTCAGCCACGCTTCATCGATCACGTGCGCAGCGTTGGCGAGCACCTGGTCGAGGGTGCGCCCCTCGTAGAACGGCATCACCATGTAGGCGGTGCCGTTCTGCTCCCAGAAATGCAGCACCTCGAGCAGGCCCGGATGACGGAACTGCGCGAGCAGCCGCGCCTCGGCCAGGAAACTGCGGCGGCCCAGCTCGAAGGACTTCGCGTAGCGGCCCGAGACGACGTTCACCGTGCCGTCCACGCGCGCGGCGAGTTGCGCCGGCATGTACTCCTTGATCGCGACGCGCCGCTGCAGCGTGAGATCCTCGGCTTCGTAGACGATGCCGAAGCCGCCCTGGCCGACGACGCGCGTGATCAGGAAATCGCCCAGGCGCTGCCCGGGTGAGAGCGTCGCGGAGTCGCGTGCCGTCGAAGGGCGCGTCGCGACGAGCGTGTCGGCCGGAGGGCTCATGTCGAAGCCAGGGGTTCGCGCATGTCCGTCGGCCCCGCAGCGGATGCACCGACGCGGAGGTCGATCGCAGGCGAGCGCTCGACGCGGTCTTCGACGCCGCCCGGCGCATGCGCTCGCGCCGAAAGCGCCGCGCCCGTGATTTCGCGCGCGGCAACGAGCGGGGCGAGGTTCACCGCATGGCGCAGCCAGTGCTCGATCGGCGCGGGCCGCGCGAGAACGAAGCCCTGCGCGTAATCCATCCGCACGCTCAGCAGGAAGGCGAGCGCCGCCACGTCCTCGACCCACTCGGCCACGCAGGCCATGCCCAGTTCCTCGGTGAGCCGACGGATGCCGCTGACGATGACCTGGTTGCGCGGCTGCGCGTCGATGCCCGGCATGAACTGGCCGTCGATCTTCACCAGCGTGGCGGGCAGCTCGCGCAGGTAGGCGAACGACGAGTAGCCGGCACCGAAATCGTCGAGCGCGATGCGCACGCCGAGCGAACGCATCTTCTCGACGAAGCGTCCCGTGCTGCGCACGTCGAACATCGCGACCGACTCGGTGATCTCCAGGCACACGCGAGGCGCCACGGCGTGGCAGTCGCGCAGCAGCGTATGCGCGTCGGCGAGGAAATGCTCGTCGTTCAGCGAAGTGCCGCTCAGGTTCACGGTAACGAAGTCGATCGCCGCCGCGTGCTCGCGGTTCTCGTCCAGATGCTGCAGCGTCCTTTCGAGCATGTGCCAGTCGATGCGCCGCATCGCGCCATGACGCTCGGCAGCCGCGATCAACCGCCCCGGCGGCAGGAATGCGCCGTGCTCGTCGCGCTCGCGCAGCAGCACCTCGTAGGCCATCGATACGTGCTCGCGGCCGGGACGGCGCAGCGGAACGATCGGCTGCGCGAAGATCGCGATGCGCTCCACCGGCAGGCTCGTGCGCAGGCGCAGTCCCAGCTCCACCTCGGCGCGATAGCGCGCGAGATGCTCGCCGGACGACTGCGCGGCGACGACCCCGCTGTCGTGGCGGCGACTCGCCTCGCGGCAGGTCGCGGTCGCGTAGGCGATCAGTTCGGCCGGACTCATGTCGGCGGCAAGCTCGACCACGCCGGTGCTCGCGTCGATGCGAATGCGCTTGCCGTCGACCTCGTAGGCCTCGGCGGCGATCGCCGATCGTGCAGCCTGCGCGATCAGCCCCGCGCGATCGAGCGGACAGGAGGGCAGCACGACGAGGAACTCGTCGCCGCCCAGCCGGGCGATCGGCGAGCCGGAGGGCACGTTCGCCTCGATGCGTCGCGCCACCTCGGCGACCAGCGCATTGCCCGCCGCGTGGCCGAAGACGTCGTTGACCGCCTTGAAGCGATGCAGGTCCACGTAGAACAGCGAGGCCACCTCGCCTGCCGCGACCCGCTCGGCTACCCGCCGGATCTCGCGCTCGAGCCCATGCAGGTTCAGATGCTGCGTCAGCGAGTCGTGATAGGCCATGTGCTCGAGCGTCTGCGAGAGCAGCGTGCGCTCGGTGACATCGACGAAGCTGATCTCGATGGCATCGGCGGCCAGCAGCGCGTCGACCTCGACGATCCGCTCGTCGCTGTCGATCGCCACGCGCACCTCGCAGCGATGGCGTCCCTGCCCGATGGTCTGCGCGAGCAGTGCGTCCGCCCGCTCCTCACCCAGCAGCGCGCCGAGCGTGTTGACGCGTCCGTGGCGCAACAGGCCCTGGAACAGCCGGCTCGCCAGGTCGTTCCAGCGCTGGATCTGCCCGGCCAGGTCGATCGACAGCAACGCGACCGGCGCCGAGTAATAGACGTGCCGATACTTGCGCGCCGAATCGAGCAGGTTGCGCTGGGTGCGGCTGCGCCGGACGCGCTCGACGTACGCCGATTGCGCGGCAACGGCCACCACGCAGGCCAGCAACGCCAGCGCGCCGATGTGCGCATCGAGCATCGCCACGACGCTGCCCGCGTGCAGCAGCCAGCCGAGCGCGAAGACGAGCAGCGGCAGGTACCGGCCGGGCGCCTTTGCGGCCGCCGGGCCGGCGAGCGCGGCCACGACGAGCGCGGTCGCCAGATACCCTGCCTGCGCAACGCGAACGGGTGCGAAAACGGGTGCCAAAAGTGCGGCAGCCACGATCGCGAAGAGGAAACCGATCGGGAAGCCGATCGCCGGCGACAGGCGCAATGCGCGCCGCAGCCGCGCGGCGCTCGGCTCGCGCTCGACGAATGCGAGCACGACCTCGATGCCGACGACCGAGAAGGCGAGCCAGAGCGCGCCCCCGAGCACGGCGCCGAACGGCGCCGCGACCGGTTCCGCGACGGCCCCGGACAGGACCTGCGGGGCGGCGCACGACACCCACAAGACGAGCCATCCCGCCAGGCATAGGCTCTGGCGCGTGCGCTGCGTCCAGGAACGGAGCAGCAAGCGCGCGAGAAGCGTCCTCCCTATCACAGGAAATGCCAGCATTGCTCCGGCGAATGCCTTCTTTTCCGCGAGCCGCGCGAGCCGCGCGAGCTGCGCGGCGCCTGGCGGCGAATCCTTCGCGAGCATCGCGCGCCGGCAGCCGGCGCACGGGAGGCGGCGGACGATCGGGCGGCGGATCGGGATGCGCGGCGTTTCGCGCTGTCGCATGCGCCGCAGCGGCGGCGCCCGATCGCTCAGCCGCCGGCCGGCGCCGGGCGGCCGAGCAATGCGCGCAGGTTGGCCAATCGGGCCTTGCCCATCTCCTGGCTGACGCTCTGCGTCGAAGACGGCGAGGTCTCGAGCTGCATCTCGGCGAGAAAGCGCGAAGGCAGTTGCGCGAGGTGCTCGCGGCCGCGCTTGCGCTTGCGGCACCAGGTGAGCGTGAGGCTGCGCTGCGCGCGCGTGACCGCGACGTACATCAGTCGTCGCTCTTCCTCGATGCGCTGCGACTGCGCACCGGCGTGAGAAATGTCACGCCCGGCCGTCGCAACGCCGTCGTGCGCGCCGGCTGCGTCGTCTTCCGCCTCGGCTGCCGGAGACGAAGCGTCGCCGCGATGCGGCAGCAGGCCTTCCTCGCAGCCGACGACGAAGACGTGGGCGAACTCGAGCCCCTTGGCGGCGTGGATCGTCGTCAATCGCACGGCGTCGAGATCGGCGTCGCGCCGGTCGAGCTGCGAGAGCAGCGCGACGGTCTGCGCGAGCTTCACGAGCGTCGCGCCGTCCTCTTCAGCGCGCTTCTTCATCCAGTCGACGAAATCGCAGACGTTCTGCCAGCGTACCGCCGCAGCCTTGTCGTCGCATGTCGCGAACAAGTGCGACCGGTATTCGATGGCCGCCAGCAGATCGTCGAGCACCTGCGCCGCAGGCTCCTTCGCGGCTCGCCAGGCGATGCGATTGACGAACTCGCCGAACTCGCGCAGCGGCTCTAGCTGGCGCGCCGCGATGCGCGACTCGAAGCCGGTTTCGAAGAGCGCCGCGAACATCGACACGTTGCGCTCGCCGGCCCAGGCGCCGAGCGCCTGCAGGCTGGCGGCGCCGACGCCGCGTTTCGGCGTCGTCACGGCACGGATGAAGGCCGGATCGTCGTCGTCGTTGGCGAGCAGGCGCAGGTACGCGAGCAGGTCGCGGATCTCCGCGCGCTCGAAGAACGACTGCCCGCCGGAGAGAACGTACGGAATCTTCTCCTTGCGCAGCGCCTGCTCGAAGACGCGCGCCTGGTGATTGCCGCGATACAGGATCGCGTAGTCGGAGAACTTCGCGCGGCGCTCGAAGCGGTGCGCCTGCAGGCGCATCACCACCGATTCGGCTTCGGCCTCGTCGTCTTCGCAGGGAACGACCTGCACCGGATCGCCGGGGCCGAGTTCGGACCACAGCTTCTTCTCGTGCAGCTTCGGGTTGTGCTCGATCAGCCGGTTCGCCGCGCGCAGGATGTTCAGGCTCGAACGATAGTTCTGCTCGAGCTTGACGACCTTCAGCGAAGGAAAGTCGGCCGCCAGACGGTTCAGGTTCTCCAGCGTGGCGCCGCGCCATCCGTAGATCGACTGATCGTCGTCGCCCACGGCGGTGAACGCCGCGCGCGGGCCGGCGAGCAGCTTCAGCAACTCGTACTGGCACGCGTTCGTGTCCTGGTACTCGTCGACCAGCAGATAGCGCAGCGACTCGCGCCAGGCCTGCGCTGCCTCCGGATGCTCGCGCAGCAGCCGCACCGGCAGCCGGATCAGGTCGTCGAAGTCCACCGCCTGGTAGGCGCCGAGCGTGGCGGCGTAGTCGCGATAGGCGCGCGCGATCGCGTGCTCGTTCGAATCCTTCGCCGACGCGGCCGCCTCGTCAGGGTCGACCAGCGCGTTCTTCCACAGCGAGATCCGGTGTTGCGCCGCGCGCGTCGCCTTGCGGTCGACCGCGCCGATTGCCTGCTGCACGATGCCGGCCGCGTCGTCGGAATCGAGGATCGAGAAGTTGCGTTTCAGCCCGAGCGCCGCGCCGTCCCGACGCAGCATCTGCACGCCGAGCGAGTGGAAGGTCGCCACCAGCGGGCGCTGTCCTTCGGGCAGACGCAGCGCCTTGCCGAGACGCTCGGCCATCTCCTGCGCGGCCTTGTTGGTGAAGGTGATCGCGGCGATCGCGCCGGGACGGAAGCCCGCGTCGACCAGATGCACGATCTTCTGCGTGATGACGCGCGTCTTGCCGCTGCCGGCGCCAGCGATGACCAGGCAAGGACCGTCGAGATAGCGGATCGCCTCGCGCTGGGCGGGGTTCAACTGCGCGGACATCGGGGAGGCGGGGGAGACCGGGCACTGCGAAGGGGAGCGATTCTAGCAACGCCTCCGATCGTCCGGCGCCTGGCTTCGCAGCGATCGCACCTTCTCACTTTCATGAAATGCCAAGTGAAAAGTGATATTCAGAGCTTTCCAGAACCCCGTAGCACAGCCAACAATGGAACGATCTACCGGCTTCCTGTCGCCGACACGCCTTCACAGGACGATCGCGCACTTCAGCATGCTGGCGACCTGGATGAGAGCACGTCCGTGCCATGTGACATCCATACCGGCGGAATACCGTCGGTCGCAAGCTCATTCCTATAATCCGGAGGAGATCGAATGACGAATCGCCGTGCATTTCTCGAATCCATTGCCGCAACTTCCCTCGGACTGGCAGGCTTTCCGGTGTCGGTCCGCGCCGGCCAACCCATCAAGATCGGTACGATACTTCCGTTGTCCGGTCCTATGGCGGGGGTCGGCAGGCCGAGCGAGATGGGCGCGAGGCTCTCGCTGAAAGTCATGGGCAGGGAATTCGGGATAGCAACCGAATTTCTCGTGATCGACAGCGAAGGCAACCCCGGCCGAGCTCTGCCCAAAGTGCTGGCCGTGATGCAGCGCGAGGGCGTCAAACTGTTCTCGGGATCGGTTCTCTCTTCGGTCGGATTGGCTCTTTCGTCACAGGTCGCGACTTCCGGCGGAATTTTCGTCACCGGGGTCGGCGCCGATGAAATAACCGGCAGCCAGTGCCGCCGATCGACTTTTCGCTGGACCGTTCCGAGTTACGGTGCGATACAAGAGACGATCCGGCCGCTCATCGAAATGTTTCCAGGCGCCAAGCGGTGGTACACGATCACCCCGAAGTACGTGTTCGGCGAAGCGTTGCTCAAACGCGCGGTCGACCTCTTCGAAGCCCGCGGCATCGAACATGTCGGCAACAGCTACCATTCGCTGGCCGAAACCGAGTTTTCCGGCTACGTGGCAAACGCGGCCGCAGCCAAACCGGACGTACTGGTGCTTCTGAATTTCGGCCCACAGGCAACGAACACATTGCGCCAGGCGGCCGACTTCGGATTGAAGTCGAAGATGAAAATCCTGATGGCATGGGACGCCGGACTCGAGCAATACCAGGAAATCGGCAGCGACGTGCTCGAAGACGTCTACACTGGCACGCAGTATTACCACGACATCGACAGCCCCGGAAATCGGCGGATCGTCAAGTTGTTCGAAGATGAATACAGGCGCATTCCGAGTTATTCGATGTTGAACGTCTACATGTGCAACGAACTATTGATGCGCGGCATCAAGGCGGCCGGCTCGGCGGAACCGGCGGCGATGATCCCGGCGCTCGAAGGGATGAGTTACGAGGGCCCGACCGGCACCGAGGAGATACAGGCGTTCGATCATCAATGCGTCAAGAACTATTATCTGGCGCGAGGAAAGGCGAAGACGAAAAAACGCGACGAGAACGATTTTGTCGAGATCGTGAGTTTCGGCAAGTCATTCCTGCCGGCCGCCGACACGGGGTGCAAGTTCACCTGACGTAAGTATTCGACCGGATCAGGCCGCCGTGAACATTTACATCCTGCAACTGCTCAACGGCCTCGGCAACGGCATGATCTATTTCCTGATCGCGATCGGACTGTCGGTCGTGTTCGGAATCATGCATTTCCTGAACATAGCGCACGGCGTCCTCTACCTCCTGGGAGCCTACCTCTGCTATGCCATCGTGGACGCCACCGGATCGTTCTGGTTGGCGCTGATCGTCGCTCCCGCGGCAATCGCCGCGCTGGTCTGGTTCGCCCATCCGGCGCTGCGGCGCCTGCAGGCGTTGAGCATCAATTTCCAGATCCTGTCGACACTGGGGATCGCGCTGATCGTGCAGGAACTGGTTGTTCTGTATTGGGGAGAAATCGGCAAGCACGTCGCTACGCCATCGGCGCTGCAGGGCGCCGTACAGATGGGGATCATTGCCTATCCGAAGTATCGACTCTTCGTCATCGGAGTGGCGGGCGCGTTGGCGTTGGTGCTCTGGGTGTTGCTCGAGAAGACGCGCTTCGGCGCCGTGCTCCGGGCCGGGACCGAATCGCAGGACATGACCTCGCTGCTGGGCATCGACGTCCAGATCGTGTTCGCCTTCACTTTCGCGCTGGGTGCCTGGCTGGCCGCCGTCGCCGGCGTGCTCGCCGCCCCGATTCGGGGAGTCGAGCCGTTCATGGGAAACGAGGCCTTGATGATTGCCTTCGTGGTGGTAGTGATCGGCGGCATCGGTAGTTTCAGCGGGGCCTTGGTCGCCGCGTTGCTGATCGGCGTCGTGCAAAGCCTCATGACCGCGTTGTGGTCCAGCGGAGCGAACATCATGATCTACGTTGCCATGACTGCGGTGATTCTGCTGATGCCGCGCGGCTTGATGGGAAGGGCCTGACGGTGGCACTGCGTTCCTCCGCCGCCGGCGCTGCAGCGCTGATCGTCCTTTCAGCGCTTCTCGCTCTGGCACTGCCTTCGATTTCGCTCGCAACCGAATGCCTCGTGTTCGCCATCGCCGCGCTGGCCGGCAATTTCCTCCTGGGAAGCGTCGGTCTGCTCTCTTTCGGGCAGGCGGTCTTCTTCGGTCTTTCGTCCTATGCCGCGGGCTTGACCATGGTGCATGCAGGCACGGGAAGTCTGGCGGCGATTATCGTCGGGGTGCTCGTGGCCGCCGCGGCGGGACTGCTCGTCGGAGCAGTGTCGGTGCTGCGCCGTGGTGTGTACTTCATCATGTTGACGCTTGCGCTGGGGCAGATGTTCTTCTTCATCACCTACGCCGCGTCGGACCTGACCGGCGGCGACAATGGTCTGCAGAACGTGCCGCGAAATCCGCTTTCGATCGGAGGCGTGACCCTGGTTTCGCTCGACGACCCGTTGCGGATGTACCTGCTCGTCGTCACCGCGCTCGTGATCTGCTATCTGGTACTCGTCCGGATCGTCCAATCGCCGTTCGGGGCGGTGCTCGCCGCGATTCGCGAGAACGAAGACCGTGCCATTTCGATCGGCTACGACTCGAGAGCCTACAAGCTGGCTGCGTTCGTTGTTTCTTCGACGATCGCCGGCGTCGGCGGCGCGCTTTATGCGCTGTTCCTGCGTTTCGTTCCGCTGTCCAACATCGATTTCTCCATGAACGAGCGCCTGCTGATCATGGCGATCCTGGGTGGAACGGGATCGCTGTTCGGAGGCGTTCTCGGCGGCGTGGGTTTCACGTTGCTGGCAAGCGTGCTGTCCGGCTTCTGGGCGCACTGGATGCTTCTCCTCGGCGCGACCCTCGTCGTCGTCTCGATCTGGATGCGAGGCGGTCTCTGGTCGGGCGTCGAACGAGCGCTCCAGGTCGTCACGTCGAACGCCGCATCAGAGGAAGTCGCCCGTGTCGAAAAACAGGGCACCTGAATCGCCGCTCGAAGTCAGGGGATTGAGCGTGCGCTTCGGCGGATTCAGCGCCTTGCGCAACGTCAACTTCGCTGTACCCCCGGGGGGAGTTCATGCCTTCATCGGGCCGAACGGGGCCGGCAAAACGACGTTATTCAATTGCATCAGCGGCTTGCGGGCGCCAACGGAAGGCCAGGTACTGCTCGACGGGTGCGACATCACGAAACTGCCGCCGCATCGGCGCGCGCGTGCAGGACTCGGACGCTCGTTCCAGGTTACGAACCTGTTTGCCGCGCTGACCGTCGACGAAAACGTGAGGTTGAGCGCGCAGGCACATGCCGGGCGATCGGCGTTCTCCCTGTTTCGAAGTCGCGAGAGTCTGAAAGAGGTGAAGGAACGGACAAGTGCGGCATTGGCGGAGCTCGGCCTGATCGACAGCAGAACGCGTCGTGCAGGCGATCTGTCGCACGGTCGACAACGTCGACTCGAAATCGCGATGGCCCTCGTCGGGAATCCATCCGTGCTGCTGCTGGACGAACCGACCTCGGGCATGGGAGTCGACGATCTGCCCGAAATGACCGAACTCATCGCCAAGGTAGGCGAGAAGCGCACAGTGGTGCTGATCGAGCACAACATCTCGTTGATCATGTCGATCAGCAGGACGATCACGGTGCTGCATCTGGGCGAAGTCCTGCTGCAGGGCGAGCCGGGGACGGTAGCGAAGGATCCCCGCGTGAAGGCAGCCTATCTCGGAAGCGAAGGCTGATGCTGAAGGTCGACGACCTGCATGCGTTCTACGGAAAGGCGCATATCCTGCAGGGAATATCGCTCGAGGTGCAGGAAGGGGAGATCGTCACGCTGCTCGGGCGAAACGGAGCCGGCAAGACGACCACGCTTTCATGCATCGCCGGTCTGCTGCGAAACAAGAAAGGCCAGATCGTCCTGCGCGGCAAGTGCCTGCAGGACGAGCCGTCGTTTCGGGTCAATCGAGCCGGCGTCTCCTTCGTTCCGGAGCACAGAGGGATTTTCCGGCTGCTGTCGGTGGAGGAGAACTTGGCCATCGCGATCCGCAAGGGCTCGCGATGGAGCTTGCCGGACGTCTACCGCATGTTCCCGCGATTGGCCGAACGCAGACGCAACAGTGGTAGCGAATTGTCGGGCGGCGAGCAGCAGATGCTGTCGATCGCGCGGGCGTTGCTCAACGCACCCGATCTCCTGTTGCTGGACGAACCCGCCGAAGGCCTCGCACCGGTAATCGTCGATGTGCTGCGGGATGTTGTCGAACAAGTACGGGCACGCGGCGTGGCGGTGCTGCTCGTGGAGCAGAACCTGCGCTTCTGCATGGCGCTGGCGGATCGCCATTACATCATCGAACAGGGGCGTATTGCCTGGCAGGGCAACGCCGAGCAGTTTGCCGGGGCTCAGGACGTGCAGGATCGGTTTTTGGCGCTCGGTGGATCGAGCGGCAAGGCGCTTGCCGCGGGAAAGGAGTCCCCATGAACGAGAACGAGTTCTGGAGGTGGAGTGCCGTCGAACTGGCCCAGGCAATCCGCAGCCGTGAAGTCTCCAGCCGAGAGGTGGTCGAAAGTTGCCTGGGTCGCCTCGATTCGGTCAACCCGCAGCTGAACGCCGTGGTCGACTCGATGGCCGAGGAAGCGCGCGCATCGGCAGACGCGGCGGACAAGGCATTGTCTGCCGGCGGATCGACAGGACCTTTGCACGGCGTCCCGGTTACCGTAAAGATCAACGTCGATTTCCAGGGCAGGCCTACTACCAACGGAGTCGTTGCATATCGATCCATCATCGCCATGGGCGATAGTCCAGTGGTCGCGAACCTGCGCAGGGCTGGTGCGATTTTCATCGGGAGGACCAACACGCCCGCTTTCTCGATGCGATGGTTTACCGACAACGACGCGCACGGCCGGACGCTCAACCCCTGGAACGCGGCCATCACGCCAGGCGGTTCCAGCGGGGGAGCCGCGAGCGCCGTTGCCGCCGGCATCGGGCCGATCGCTCACGGAAACGATCAGGGCGGCTCCATCCGCTACCCGGCATACGCGTGCGGAGTAACAGGATTACGGCCCTCGCTGGGACGGGTGCCCGCGTTCAATCCCAGCGCCACCAGCGAGCGCTCGCTGGTAGGACAGCTCACTTCAGTGCAAGGTCCGCTGGCGCGGCATGTCTCCGATCTACGTCTGGCATTGCGAGCGATGGCCGCTCGTGATTGGCGCGATCCATGGTGGACACCCGCAGCGCAGATGGATCGAAACAGCGGAACACGCCGTGCGGCGCTGTTCGTCGAGCAGCCTGGCATTCCGGCGGATCCTGCGGTTGTGCAGGCTCTTCGACAGGCAGCGGCCTGGCTTGCAGACTGCGGCTATGAGGTCGAAGAAGCGGCGCCTCCGCGATTTGTCGAGGCTGCACAACTTTGGCGGGCGCTCACGATGAACGACTGCCGTCTGCACACGCAGGATGCAATCGAGAAGTTCGGCGATGTTGCGATACGGAACGCCGTGCGCGGCATGAACGACGCCTCACCGATACTCGATCTGGCGGGCTTCGCCTCCGCACTGGCCACGCGCTCGACCCTGCTGCGCGAGTGGATGAGTTTCTTCGAGCAGTTCGAATTGCTGCTGATGCCGGTCTCCTGGGAACGACCTTTCCCGATCGATCTCGATCAGGGCGGCGATAGCACCATGCGCCGGATACTCGATGCGCAAAGCCCGTTGTTGGCACCGGCGATTCTTGGCCTGCCGGCGCTTTCCGTCCCCACGGGTCTCGTCGACGATGTCCCGATGGGCGTCCAACTGGTCAGCGGGCGATTCTGCGAGGAGGCATGCCTCACGGCGGGCGAGATTCTCGAAGCGCGGGCGTCGCGCACGTCACCGATCGATCCTCGCTGATCGTCGCCGACATCACGCGCTTCTCATCCCGGCACGCGAGATGCACGCTTCTGTCCTTTCCCCGAGAGCACGGCTTCCCCTCACGGTCATCGGCGGCTTCCTCGGTGCGGGCAAAACAACGTTGTTGAACCGACTCCTGCAGCAGTCGCGCGGACGACGGCATGCCGTGCTCGTCAACGATTTCGGGTCGATCAACGTCGACGCAGCACTCATCGCCGAGAAAAGCGGGGACGCCATTGCACTGACCAACGGGTGTGCGTGTTGCTCGATCGGCGGGGATCTGACGGCGGCCCTGATCCGCGTACTCGAGGCGCCGCTGCCCTTCGACGAGATCTTCATCGAAGCCAGCGGCGTTTCCGATCCGTGGAAGATCGCACAGGTTGCGTTGGCGGATTCCGCGCTCGGTCTGAATGGCGTAATCGTCCTGGTCGATGCCAGCGCTTGCCTGCTGCACGCCGCCGACCCGCTGCTCGCCGACTCGCTGGAGCGTCAATTGCGATCCGCCGACATCATCGTCGTCAACAAGATCGACCAGGTCGAAGCCGCCGAGCGGGAACGCGTGCACCAGTGGCTTGCCACCTTCACGAACAGGACGCCGTGCTTCGAGGCAACTCATGCGGATGTTCCGATCGAACTGATCAGCGGTGGCGCCCTGTCGGAAATCGATGATCGTGATGAACCATCCGGCGCGCACGATCACGCGAACGGTTTCTCCACCTGGTCCGGCAGGCCCGAGCGCGTTTTCCCGGCTTCGGAACTGCGGGCCTTCCTGCGCGACATGCCGACCGGCGTATTGCGCCTCAAGGGCTTCATTCGTACCGACGAACACGGATGGGCCGAGTTGCAGTTCTCCGGTCGACACGGGTCGCTGCGACGAGCCATCACGGAACCGGCGACCGGACCTGCCGTCGTGGCGATAGGCTTGACGGATCAGCTACCGAGACAGCTACTGGAGGCAGTCTTCGGAGTCGCCGCCTGATTCGTGAACCTCGGCGTCGCGGAAAATCCACTGCGGCACCGACGTTGACTTCAGGAGGCGGCGGAACCGGGCCTCTCGAGCACTTGCCCGCCGAGAACCGTTCCGGCGACGCGAAGATCTTTCAAGGCTTCGGGATCGACAGCGAGCGGATCGTCGTCGAGCACGCAGAAGTCGGCGAACTTTCGCACTTCGATCGAGCCGATACGATCGTCGAGACCCAGCGTGAATGCAGCGCCAAGCGTGATCGCGCGCAAAGCGTCTTCCACGCTGATGCATTCGTTTGCGCCCAGAACGCGTCCCGACGACGTTCGGCGGTTGACCGCGCACCACGCCGTGAATATCGGCCCCAGCGGCGTGACGGGTGCATCCGAATGAATCGCCAGCGGCACGCCATGTGCCAGGGCGGTAGCGCAGGCGTCGATCCGTTCCGCACGGTCGGGACCCATCGTCAACGTGTAATGCACGTCGCCCCAGTAATAGATGTGATTGGCGAAGAGGTTGGCACAAACGCCGAGCTTCGCCATACGCCGGAACTGTGCTGCATCCGCCATCTGGCAGTGCTGCAGCGTATGCCGATGATCGGGGCGCGGGCTCGCAGCAAGCGCCTCCGCGATCCCATCGAGCGCGAGTTCGATCGCCTCGTCCCCGTTGGTATGGATGTGCAGCTGCAAGCCCATCGAATGGTAGAAAGCAATCGCCGCCTTCAATTCCGACGGAGGCTGGTTCCAGATTCCGTTCTCATGTCCGTTGAAGTAGCCCGGCCAGCGCATCCGGGCCGTAAGGCTCTGGATCGCCCCGTCGGTGATGATCTTGACCGCACCGAAATGCAGCTTCTCGGTGTTCATCGCCGCACAGCGCTTTACGTGCGCCGCACCCGCCTCCCGGGTCGTCGGATTGTCGAGAGCACTGAAAGCAGGAACGAGCCGTACGGGGAAATCGGGCCGCGCGGTAACTTCCCGCAGCAACCGGACGTTGTCCTCCGACAGGTCGTTCACGAGATCCGTGGCGGTTGTCACGCCTGCCAGTTGCGCGATCCGGCCGAACATCAGAAGACCCTCCTCCGATGCGGCGGTGATACGAAAGATCTTCTCGATCAGACGCAGGACCGGAAACATCGCGGCGAATTCGCGCAGCTCGCCCGCGGGCCGGCCATCTTCAAACCGGACGACCCCGTCGACCTCTGTATCGTTCGTGATCTGCGCCGCGGATAGCGCCGCCGAGTTCACGTTCATCACGTGAAAACTTGCGTGCAGGATGATTACCGACCGCGTCATCGACACCCGATCCAGGTGTTCGATCGTCATCCGGTCGTTGCCGAAATAGATCGGATCGAACCCCCACGCGAACAATGGCTCGACCGGATCGGCCATCCGGGCATCGGCTTCGCGCAATCGCGCGACGACCTCGTCGAAATTGCGACATCCGGGCCAGACCTTGCCGTCGGGAGCGGTACGCGGGTGCATGCCGACGAAAGGAAATCGCCAGAGGCCACCGGCGACGAGATGGGAGTGGCCCTCCACCAGTCCTGGCATCAGTACCTTGTCGGCGAACCGGGTATCGAGATCGAAGTCGCCCCAGGCACGCATCCGATCCAGCGAGCCCACCGCGAGAATGCGACCGTCACGCACCGCGACATGTGTCGCGACCGGTTGTGCCGGATTCATCGTGATGATCCTGCGGGCGGCAAAGACCGTAGTGTGTTTCACTCGTGTACCTCGAAATCGTCTTCGACTTCCGTTTCGCCCGGCGCCTATCGGGCTACCGGCATCGTGAACTCGGCGCCCTTGTCGATGCTCTCGGGCCAGCGCTGCATGATGGATTTCTGCCTGGTATGGAAACGGACGCCCTCCTCCCCGTAGGCGTGCATGTCTCCGAAGAGACTCGATTTCCAGCCGCCGAAGCCATGCCAGGCCATCGGTACCGGGATCGGCACATTGATGCCCACCATGCCCACCTCGATGCGACGGGCGAATTCGCGTGCGACATGGCCGTCGCGTGTGAAACACGACACGCCGTTGCCGAACTCGTGCGCGTTGACCAACGAGACGGCCTCGGCGAAGTCCTGCACCCGGACGCACGAAAGCACCGGCCCGAAGATTTCCTCGCGATAGATGCGCATGTCGGGAGTGACACGATCGAAGAGCGTGCCCCCGATGAAGAACCCCTCGTCGTGGCCGGACACCCGGAACGGCGCGCCGCTGACGGGGTCGACGCGACCATCGACGAGCAGCTCGGCACCGCTCTCCACACCCTCGCGGATGTATTCGTGAATCCGCTCCAGCGCCTGGCGCGTCACGACCGGGCCCATCTCGGCATCGGTGTCCATGCCGTTGGCAACCTTCAGGGCGCGTGTACGCTCGATCAGGCGCGGCATCAGCCGATCGGCGCTATCGCCGACGAAGACCGCGACCGAGATTGCCATGCATCGTTCGCCGGCCGAGCCGTAGGCCGCGCCGATCAGCGCGTCGAGCGCCTGATCCATGTCCGCATCGGGCATCACGACCATGTGGTTCTTGGCACCGCCGAGAGCCTGCACCCGCTTGCCTGCCTGTGCGCCGCGCTGATAGACGTGCCGCGCGATCGGCGTCGAGCCGACGAAGCTGATTGCCCGGACGTCCGGATGATCGAGCAGTGCGTCTACCGCCTGCCGGTCGCCCTGCACGACGTTGAACACGCCATCCGGCAGACCGGCGCGCGTGAGCAACTCCGCCATCAACAGCGAGGCGGAAGGATCGCGCTCGCTGGGCTTGAGCACGAAGCTGTTTCCGCAGGCGATGGCGACCGGGAACATCCAGCACGGAACCATGCACGGAAAATTGAAGGGCGTGATACCCGCAACCACCCCGAGTGGCTGCCTCATCGTCCAGTTGTCCATGCCCGATGAGACCTGATCAGTGTAGTCGCCCTTGAGCAGCTGCGGTATGCCGCAGGCGAACTCGACGACGTCGATCCCGCGCATGACCTCGCCCCGCGCGTCGTCGAACACCTTGCCGTGTTCGGCGGTGATCCGCGCTGCGAGCTCGTCCCGATGCTGCTCGAGCAGCGCGAGGAACCGGTTCAATACCCGCGCGCGCCGAATCGGCGGCGTGTCGGCCCACGCGGGCTGCGCGGCTTTCGCGTCGGCGACGGCTGCGTCGACCTCGTCCGCGGAGGCGAGGGCTACGTGACGCATCACTGCGCCGATGGCAGGGTCGTAAACCTCGGCATGTCGTCCACTCGTCCCCGTCACAAGTCTGCCGCCGATCCAGTGGCCGACGTTCGTGTTCATTCCTGCGACACGCTGCCCCGGAGTGTTGCTCATGTTCACGCCCCCAGCCACGAGATCATGCGGCCGCACGCTTCAGCCGACCTGGTTGAGCGCCTCGCCGATCGTGTCTACCAGACGGTCGATCTCGGCACGCGTGGCGACGAACGGCGGCGCTATCTGGAGCGTGTCGCCCGACCAACGGACGTAGACGCCGCGCTCCCAGCATTTCATCGCCGCCTCGAAGGGCCGTCGCGCCGGCTCGCCCGGCAGCGCTGCGATGCTCAGTCCACAGGCCAACCCGATATTGCGGATATCGGTGACGTGTCGTGCCGTCTTCAGTTGGTGTACGGCCGTTTCGAAGTGCGGCGACATTGCCCGTACCCGTTCGATCGCGTTTTCGCGGACCAACAGGTCCAATGCCGCCAGCCCCGCCGCACACGCGGCCGGATGGGCCGAATAGGTGTACCCGTGCGGGAACTCCACGGCATAGGCCGGACCCCCCGCATCCATGAATGCGTCGTGGATCATGGACGTGCACACGACCGCACCCAGCGGTTGCGCGCCGTTGGTCACCTGCTTGGCGAGATTCATGATGTCCGGCGTTACGCCGAATGCGTCGGCACCGGTCATGGCGCCGATGCGGCCGAAGGCCGAGATCACTTCGTCGAATATCAGCAGGATGTCGTGCCTGGTACAGATCTCGCGGATCCGTTGCAGGTAGCCCAGCGGCGGCACCACCACACCGGCCGACCCTGAGAAGGGTTCGACGATAACGGCAGCGATGTTGGATGCATCGTGCAGTTCGATCAGGTCGAGCAGGACGTCTGCCCGTTCGGCGCCGTGCTCGGGCACGCCCCTGGAAAAGGCATTCTCCGGCAGCAGGGTATGCGGCAGGTGGTCGGCCTCGACCGCCTGCCCGAAGACCTTGCGGTTGCCGACCATGCCGCCCACCGAGATGCCGCCGAAATTCACGCCGTGGTATCCCTTCTCGCGGCCGATCAGGCGCGTCTTGCCGGCCTGCCCTTTTGCGCGCCAATAGGCACGCGCCATCTTCAGCGAAGTGTCGGCGGCTTCAGATCCGGAGTTGGTGAAGAAGACATGATCGAGGCCCTCCGGAAGCAGGTCGCGGATCCGGTTGGCCAGCTCGAATGAGAGTGGCTGACCGAACTGGAATCCCGGCGCGTAATCCAGCGTAGCGAGCTGACGAGATACCGCCTGCGTAATCTCGTCGCGTCCGTGTCCCAGGCCGCTGCACCACAATCCGGATAGTCCGTCGAAGATCTGTCGTCCCGAAGAGTCGGTGTAGTAACAACCCTTCGCGGCGACGAGCATTCGGGGATCGGACCTGAATTGCCGGTTCGCGGAATGCGGCATCCAGTGAGCGGCAAGCCATTCGGCGTCGGTACGCACCGTACTATCGAGGTGAGTCGTCTCCGACAGATTCATGTCGCTCTCCGAGTGGGATACAGGACGAAACGAAGTATGTCGGCCCCTGTTATTCTTAGAAAGAGCTAATGGTCACAGTTCATTTGCCGCTTCATGAAAGAAAAGAGCCGGCCGGCCATGGGGCCGTTGAGCGACATGGACCTTCGCCTGCTGCGCGTCTTCCGTGCCGTGGTCGATTGCGGCGGCATGGCTGCAGCCGAACTGGAGTTGAACATCGGCGTGTCGACGATCAGCAGGCATATCAAGGATCTCGAGACTCGATTGGGCCTGACTCTGTGTCGCCGGGGGCGAGCTGGTTTCCTGCTGACGCCGGAGGGCGAACTGATCTATTCAGAGACGCTGCGTCTGCTGGCCTCCACCAATGCCTTTCGAACGCGCGTCGACGAGATCCACCAGCGCATGCGCGGCCAGTTGGACTTCGCCGTGTTCGACAAGACGGCAACGAACCCCAAAGCGCGGATCGGGGAGGCGATCGCGACATTTCACGATCGAGCGCCCGAAGTCGCCCTGAACCTTCACGTGGGAACGATCAACGCGATCGAGAGCGGCGTGGTCGACGGCCGTTTCCAGGTCGGCATTCTTCCCGCGCATCCGCGCGCCGACAGGCTCTACGGCCATGATCTCTTCGACGAGCAGATGCTTCTGTATTGCGGCTCCACGCATCCGTTGTTCGATGCGCATCACGAGGGACTCGACTGGGCAGACATCGGGAGCGAGGCGCTCGCGGGCCTCGGTTACCAATCCCCGAACATGCGGATCAGCCAGCAGATGAGATTGCAGCGGCAGGCCACCGGGTTCGACCAGGAATCGATCGCGACCCTGATCCTCTCTGGCAGGTATCTGGGCTTCCTGCCGGACCATTACGCCGAGAGTTTCGTACGTGACGGACGGATGCGGGCGATCCGACCCGATCGTTTCCGCTACGCCTGCACTTTCGTGAGCGTGCTGCGCCGCTCGCCGGAGGCATCGCGCGTGGCGCGCGCATTCGAACAATGCCTGTTTGCGGCTCACGGCGTTTCCGTCGGCGGGCATCCTGCGCCGCGGTTGAACTCGTCCGACCTGGCGATCGAGGGCGGATAGACAGCGAACCGCCAGGGCGGACGCTATGTTGCATAGGCGGGTCGGAGCGCTACTTCGCGCAGACCGGGCCGTCGCTCTGCTGCACGAGGAACGCGATGAGATCCGCCCGTTCCTTCGGGTCCTTCACGCCCGCGTAGCCCATCGTCGTGCCCGGCACCGCCTTCATCGGATCGGCGAGAAAGCGATCGAGCGTCTTCGCGTTCCACACGATGCCCGATCGCTTCATCGCGTCGGAATAGTCGAAACCGGGCACGCTGCCGGCCTTGCGGCCGATCAGGCCGCAATGGCGCGGCCCGGTGCGGTCGTAGGCGAGTGCATGGCATGCCTCGCAGCGCGTGTAGATCTTCGCGCCCGCTGCGGCATCGCCCACCGGTGCGGGCGCGGCAGCAAGCACCGGCGCAGCAGCAAGCACCGGCGCGGCAGCAAGCACCGACGCGGCAGCAAGCACCGACGCGGCAACGAAGACCGACGCGCACGCAACGCGCCGAAGCGACCGGGACGCGCTGTGGAGCGCAGCGTTTACTGCCGTGAAATGCGTTCCACGGGCGCAAACGCTCGCTTTCGCAGCGTTGCCGGGTTGCGACGGCATTTGCGGGACCATCGCCGGGGATCGTTCAGGCGACGAAGGCCGCGGGCACCGGCGCTTCGCCCAGCGCATTGCGCAGCACCGCCCAGTGCATCGCTTCGTCGCCGAGAATGCTCGCCGCGGCCTTCGACAGATCGCGATCGTCGAACAGCGGAACGGCGCCGAGATACGCGCTGACGGCCCCCTTCTCGAGTCCGGCAGCGAAGCGCAGCACGTCGGCCTGCGTCTTCAACTGATCGGTGGGAAAGGTGTATTGCGACTTCGCCGCCACCGGCTTGCCGCCCAGCTTCGAGACGGTGGAAGCGAGCAGATCGGCATGCGCCTTGTGCTGGCCCTGGAAGGTGAGCGCCAGCTCTCGCACGGGCTTCTCGAGCAGGCCGCTGTCGACGCCGACCTGATATGCGGCGATCGCTTCCAGCTCCGCGCCGAGCGCCGTGTTCAGGATCCGCGCGTCCTGCGCGGCATGCGAAGGCTTGCCGGCGGCGAGCGCCGGCCGGCCGGCGAGCATCGCGACCGCGCTGGCCGACAGCAGCAGCCCCGAGCGGCCGATCCAGGCGCGTCGGTTGATCGGTTCGAGGAAACTCGAAGGGACGGGATAGGACATGGCGATTCTCCAAGGGAGTTGTGCGGGAACGCGCGTCGTTGCGGGAACGAGCGCCGCTTCGGGAACGCGCGTGCTTCGGCAGCGCGCGTGGCTTCGGGAGCGCGCGTCGGTTCAGGAAGCGGGACGATCGAACGCGCGCTGCCGGCCGAGCCGCTCGAAGACGCCGGCGACGATCCGTTCACAACGTTCGCCGGCGAAAGAGAACGCGTCGGCGAGCGCGACATCCACCTCGCGCGCCAGCGCCTCGCGCAGCATCGAGCGCGCGCGGAAGTGCCGCGTGCGGACCGTCGCCTCGGGAATGCCGAGCACGGCCGCCACTTCGTCGACGCTCATCTCCTCGACGGCGCGCAGCACGAACACCGAGCGGAACGCCTCGGGCAGCTCGTCGATGTGCGCTTCGAGCACGCGACGCAGCTCGCCGCGCTCGGCGAGCCGATCGGGCCGTTCGGATTCGGGCAGTTGCATGTTCGGTTCCCCGGCGAAGGTGGCGCTGTCGACCGTCGTGTCGAGCGGAATCACTTCCGCCCGGCGGGCGGCGCTGCGCAGGCATCCGAGCGCCTCGTTGACCGCGATCCGCACGAGCCAGGTTGCCAGCCGCGACTCGCCGCGGAACTCGTGCAGGGCGCGGTAGGCCTGCACCCACGCTTCCTGCACGGCGTCCTCGGCTTCGGCCTCGTTCTTCAGGATGCTGCGCACCGTGCGATAGAGCAGCTGGTTGTGCCGCTGCATCAGCGTGCGGAACGCCTGGTGGTCGCCGGCGATGACCTGGCCGACGAGATCGACGTCGGCGAGCACCGGCATCGGACGCGGCTCCTCGAGCACGTACAGGTTCATCGGCGGCTCTCCCTGGCTGGCGTCGGATTTCGACGCGTTCGGGCATTGGATGATGGCAGGGGCGCAAACGTTCCCGTCGCGCCGTGGCGTCGAGCACGGCCTGCTGCCCTCGCCGCCCTCGCTGCCACCGCCTCCCGCGCAGTGCCGCGCGCCGCGCGCCCCGCTACCCGCGCGCCAGCGCCCGCTGCGCCGCCTCCTGGATCGCCTCGCCCAGCGTCGGGTGGGCGTGGATCGTCCCGGCGATGTCCTCGAGCCGCGCGCCCACTTCGAGCGCCAGCCCGAAGGCCGCCGACAGCTCCGAAACGCCGGCGCCGACCGCCTGCATCGAGAGGATCAGGTGATTGTCGGCGCGCGCGACGATGCGCACGAAGCCCGACTCCGCCTGCAGCGTCAGCGCGCGGCCGTTGGCGGTGAACGGCACCATGCCGATGCGCAGCTCGGCGTGCGCGCGCCGCGCTTCCTCGAGTCCGGGTCCGACCGCGACGATCTCGGGGTCGGTGAAGCAGATCGCGGGAATCGCGAGCGGCTCGAACACGCGCTTGCGGCCGGCGACGGCGTCGGCGACCACCTCGCCCTGCATCATCGCGCGATGCGCGAGCATCGGCTCGCCGGTGACGTCGCCGATCGCGTAGACGCCGCGCATCGACGTGCGGCAGCGATCGTCGATGCGGAGGTACGGCCCGTCGCGATCGAGATCCAGCTCTTCGAGCGCGAAGCCGTCGGTGGCCGGCCGACGGCCGACGGCGACCAGGATGCGGTCGGCGGGCAGGCGCTCGGCGCCCGCGCCCGTCTCGATCGTGAGCTGGCCGTCGGCGGACGCGCCCTTGACCGTCGCGCCGAGCCGCAGCTGCACGCCCAGCGCCGCGAGCCGCTGCGCGACCGGACGAGTGAGTTCGGCGTCGTACTGCGGCAGGATGCGCGGTGCGAGATCGACCATCGTCACCTGCGAGCCGAGCTTCGCGAAGGCCGTTCCCAGCTCGACGCCGATATAGCCTGCACCGACGACGACCAAACGCGCCGGAAGCTCGCGCATCGACAGCAGCTCGGTGGACGAGACGACGTTGCCACCGAAGGGCAGCATCGGCAGCTCGACCGGACGCGAACCGGTCGCCACCACCACGTTCTCCGCGCGGATCGTCTGCTCGCCGCCCGTCTCGGTGGAGATGACGACGGTCTTGCCGTCGCGAAAACGCGCGCGTCCGAGCACGACCTTCACGCGCGCCTTCTTCAGCATCCCCGAGACGCCGCCATCGAGCCGCTCGACGATCGCATCCTTCCAGGCGACGGTCTGCGCGAGATCGATCGCCGGCTCCGAAGCGCGGATGCCCAGCTGCGAGCGTTGCGAGCAGAAGGCGCGCAAGCGCGCGTATTCGTCGGCCGCGTGGATCAGCGCCTTCGACGGAATGCAGCCGACGTTCAGGCAGGTGCCGCCGACCCGATCGGCCTCGACGATGACGGTGTCGACCCCCTGCTCGCCCGCACGCGCCGCGCAGACATATCCGCCGGGCCCCGCGCCGACGACGAGCAGGTTGCAGCGGATCTCCTTCATGGCTGCGCCTCACCCACGGGCAGAGGTCGGCGGGCGCAAAGGCGCGGACCGCGCTTGCATCGGGAAGGGGCGGTCGCTCGATCAT
>ERZ778017.834-NODE-834-length-36466-cov-6.662025_pt1 | contig 36466 bp, 20 predicted proteins | sample MGYA00375747_ERZ778017 | MGnify/ENA primary metagenome ERZ778017 (study PRJEB29350, sample SAMN05509838) | bioreactor metagenome | biome: bioreactor; material: wastewater | place: South Africa: University of Cape Town | collected 2014-03-17 ...
TTCGTTTGGTCCGCAATTCGTAGTGTCAATTAAAGAAAGGGAAGCTTGTACTTAGTGGTGAGTTGCATATTGTTCGTGCACAGTGTCGGATTCGGGTTCAGGTTCGGGTTCTTTCTTCTTCTTTTCTCGTTTCTTGCTGGCTTCGGCCACAAGCTCTTCAAAGACTCTGGCTTCTTCATCTTCATCTTCTGATCTTGTAACGTTCATAAACACTTCCCCAATCAATTTCAATGCTTTGGCCCGAGCCACTCTCTTTTCTACAGGAACATCCTTATCGTCAAGGATGTTATCGCACACGGCTCTAACGGTTCCTTGGATCTCAAACTTGGACCCTGACCATGCAGCTGCTAAGACTTTCCCCATAAGATACTTTTCCATGTCGGCAACTTCCTCAGGTGTATGCTTATCAGGTACTTTGGAGTTTTCTTCTGTGACTGTGGTTTGGTTGTGTGGCTCAGTTTCCTCCTGTTTCCCTTGCTCTCCTTGCTTTCCTTGCTCTCCTTGCTCTCCTTGCTTTCCTTGCTCTCCTTGTTCTTCTTGTTCTTTCTTAATTTTCAACTCTTCAATCTCTTTTTCTAGCTTGTTAACCTCATTCTCAGCTGCCAACTTGGCCTCCATCGCAAGGTGTTCTTCCTTAGCTTCTTTCTTCGCGTGGAATTCGTTATCTTCTTGCATCTTTGTGTATTCTTGCATAGTCTTTTGCGCCTCCAAAGCCGATGTAACCGTCTTAAAAGTGTCCTTAACTACTCCACCTTTTTCCTTCATCGAATACCAGAATCCCCCCCAGCCAAAAAATGTCTGGTTTTTGAGGAAAATCCGCGCTTTTGTCTTGTAAACTGCCCCGATCGTGTGCAAAATTTCTAACCCAAAACTCTCCATCTTTAACGATTCGGCTTCATACTTCATCTTTTCTTGAAACGACCGTGCGACATCATCTGCCATGTCAGTTTCCGTAAAAAGCGACAATCTATCAATCAATTTGCTAGCCAACTCCTTACGGTTCTCCAACTTCTTCAATCTACATTCTTCTTCAAATTTGTCCAACTCTTCCTTCCTCTTTGCTGCTTCAATCTTTTCAAGCTCCTCCTTTGTAACTTCTCCGTGACCTTCAGAAGTCAAATACAACGTAGATCCACTGGCCGTCGCGGTGTCCTTAGAAGGAGATGCTTCTGTGGGTTGTGAAGCTGCAGTATGTGATGTGGACTCATGAGCATTACTAGCATGTGTTTCACCGGGTTTATCTTCTTCTTTGGGTTCATCGGTATACCCACTAAGTTCGGCTGATTTAGAAAGCTCCTGCAATAACGATAATTCTCCAATCCAGTCCTTGAACGCTTCACCTCCAAATATCATATTGAAGAACTCAGCTGGGTCCTCAAATCCTTCCTGAGGAATCGATTCTTGTTTACCAAACTTATCGTACTTGGCTCTTAACTTCTCATCACTCAAAACTTGATACGCTTCACCAACTTCCTGGAATCTTGCAGCTGCTGTAGGGTCATTTGGGTTCTTGTCTGGGTGCAACTTGATGGCAGCCTTTCTGTATGCTTTCTTAATTTCCAACGATGTGGCCGTCTCACTCAACCCTAAAAGGTCGTAGTACGTAGTATCTACCACCATTCTCTCTATAACTGGGTGGTTTTGTGGGGAATATTGAAATGTGTTGCCAAATTTTGTGTCTGTGATGGCGAGAGGTAAATATGATGCCGTACTGCACATAACCGAAACACCACGAATAGGCCTTGGGCAGCAAGTTGGGGCTGTTGGTGACACGATGGTCAACATTTGACAGGATAGGTACGATGTAGAGCTTAAAAGGACTATTTCTGTGTAATTTTGTGAAATTTGCGTTTATTTTGGTAGACTTACGATATGTAGTATTTGGCTCGGAACCAAACCTACTTTTAACACAAGTAGCACAGGAACGAGAGAAGGTTTCGCTCTGAAACTTCTTGTGTTGGGTCTGTTGGTGCCAAGCAACCTCCTACGTGCAAAAAAAACCACAATTTTCCCGGTTTATGACGTTTATTTATGAATATGTACAAGATATGGTACCCAAGTTCAGTTGGAGTAGTATACTTTTCTCAAATCGACAATCTTCTTCCCTCTGGCAGCAGCCAAGTCTCCAATCGATCTTTGTTTAGTCAATGCCTCGAAGAAACCTTGCACAACCAAAAGTGGGTTTCTTGATTTATACACCTTACCACTCAAATCTTTAATCCCAGCAATTTCACACATTTCAAAGATCTTAGGATGAACTCTCAACCCGGACCCCATTGGTGCTTGTTTCATGAACAATTTGACCCCGTGGAACTTGTATTCAATGTCCCCCAAGATGGTTCTTTCTTCGTATCTTGGAATAGCTGTCAAGTTCTTCACCGCATTCCAGTGAGACTTCTTGATCGCTACTCTCATCCCGTCTCTAGACTTACCGATTCCCAACCCAATAGTACCTTTCTTGTCACCAACAATTGACAAGCAGAAGAAGTTTGGGATTTTACCTTTGGCAGTTTGCAAACTGACTCTCTTTAAAATGATGGGCCTAGTATACAAGCTCTTGATATAGTTGGCATCCAACCCGGTTAATTGTGCCAATGGCTCAGCACTGTCCCTGGAAGTGGCCATTCGTTTTTTGTCAGCAGAGCCTGGAGTAAACCGTAAGACCAAATCCGTTCTGTCGGGACTCAAGGTCTTGGGGATATTTGGAAATGGTGCTCTGTTAGATGCTTGGTTTGGGTAAATGATGGGCTCGTCCCATTTTGGATCGTTTTGGTGGTAGTCGCCAAACTCGTCGACTGGAGCAACTTTGGATTTGGATCTGAATCCTCCGCTTTTCAATCTCAACACGTCCTTGGCATCAACTAACGATTCTGTGATCTTAATACTTTGCAACAACTCTGGGGTGTAGTATTTGGACAAAAATTGTAAATGCTGGTCGACTTTTGCTTTTTTGGGATCCTGGAGCTGTCTACATGAGGAGCTAAGGAATCTAGCTCCCCGTACTATATACGACTTGGTTGTAAACATTCGCTAGTTGCTTGTATTTTGTAGTGGTGAAAATTGGAAAATTCTACGTAAAAAAAAAATCTCGTGGTCGGGTAACCCCTTTCACAAATAATTACTTATACAGAAGTATCTATTAATTACTGGGACCCAGTAGAATCTTATTCCAAGGAACTATTGAGAGGTTTGTGTATACCAGTCCAGCTGGACGTACACTTGAAAAACTAGGAGGGTTTCTTTGCCAATTTCATAGAATTAGTGAAAGACTTATACTTAGGTTTGTAGTGTCAGGTCAGATCTATTCAAGGTAGTTATCTAAAGTACGAGTTAATGTGTTGCTGACTTTTTAACACTAGCAGCATTTGATTTGCTGTCCACGCCAGTTGAAGCTACCGTAGACTTGGTTTCAATTTCAATAATATCATCGTTGGTTTGACGTACAATTCCATGGTTCTCTGAGTTGGATTCGTCCAATCTGAATGAGCCCACGGGCTGGGTATCAATAAAGCTGTCTGGTCTTGATAATGGCGAGTATTGTAACTTTTCGTTGGCCAATTGCAATTCTTTGACTTCGTTTTTCAACTTGTTCACTTCCTTTTCGAATCTTTTACCAAAGATGTCAATGTAGTAGGTGGCTCCATTGTAGCTCGCCCAGATGAATATAAACGACACAAAAAATCCGCAAATGTGTTTGTATTTAAACCATATTGGACAAAAGACCATAGTTAATAATTGGTATCCAAATTGAATTAACGTAAATGCCATTATTTGCATCCAGTTGTAAGGTAATCCATTGACAAACCGTCCTAAAACACTATCTTTTTTGGATTGTTTCAAATGGCTGAAAGACGTAACTTTTCCCTTTTGGATTTGGTCTTTTTTCCTAATGGTGATAAAGTAGTGGTAACTCACTTGCCATATGGTATAGAATATTGACGTGATCATAATTCCTCGTCCAAACTTCCAATGGTCTACTTTTGCTACTCCAGGGTATGTTTTCTCAAGGTAATCTTTTGGTAACTCGTGAACAATAACAAATAACGATATTGGTGGCATAATGTGAATAAACGAACTGGTGGTTTTTTCAATTGAGTGCAACACAAGCGAGTTTCTCCATGTTATAACGGCAAAAGATAATGTACCTAACGATAACGAGAATACTGCAGTGAACAAAGTAGGAGACTGGGGGAAAACCCAGATAAATAACATCACCAACAAGTTCACGTAGTAACACAAATCAGCCAAATAATAATTGTATGATAGTTTGAAATACGTATAGAACCGAATTGGCATAAGTAAACAAAATAGCACAGTGTGGAATATTGGAAACCATGTGGGATATTTCCCTATTATGAAACCAGCCATGGCAATGGTAGAAATTGCCAAGGCATAAAATGCTTTCTCTGTCGCCGAAGATTGCAAATTCTGGTGGACTTTCTGATCAAACTTGGTCAATTGTTGGTTAAAATTTTCCGTAAATTTTACCAAATCGTCCTTTCTCCTTTTACCACCGTAACTATTGAGTTTTTGTCTTGTTTTAGACTTCATTTCATTAAACTTTTCATTAAACTTCTTTTTCGTAGTATCACCTACATTGTTGATATTCCAACCAAAATCAAAATCATTGACTAGCAAGAGTTTCGACACGTCAAGAAACGAAATACTCGTCGAAGAATCTGATCTTCTCATTGGTCTGGCGTTGAAGTGGTCGTCGTCGTCATCAAATCCTGAAACAGAATCGTTGGAACCGTTTCTGCTACCCATGGTAAACAATAGGCTGTTGCAAATTCACAATCGTGATTAAACCAACAAAATGTCCCTAACCTTATCTATTGAAAACAATCCCTTTTGGTTTCTATCACCTGCTTAACGAATTAGAGCAAGTATAAATCAAATTTAACCAAACTCAAAGGAATGGGTTATACATCCACAATAAACAGCACAAACAGCACAGGTAGCACTCTGGTAGCAACAAAAGCAAAAGCTGCTACGATACCACGCGGAATTGTAGTTGTGGGGTGTGATAAATTTGGCGCCATACAATTGTTGTCATTGCAAAATCCATGTACGGCTTGGTCCCCCACCACGGGTGGCGGGAGCTACCATGTGTCTTGAGGTTCTACCGCGAAACTCCTGCGTAGTTCGCCGGAAAAATTGGTCATTTCAAAAATGCACGTTTGCGCACAGATAATTAGTAGTAGTTTCGTTTCTCTCGTTTCGTGTCGTTTCGTGTCACCGTGTCGGCGTCTTGTTTCTAAAATCAATAGATGGCTTATGACTTGTCGATCGTATTTCTGTCACCTTACGTAGAAATTAAAGTTTCTGTAGTCGTCGTATTTTCTGAATCTACCATAATTAAATATGTATGTATGTACATTGATACATTACAATGCAAATTATCATCGATAATCCATTGTCATTAAGAAATATTAGTGTCCCCTATGCCATTATTTATAATCCCGTTATGCCCCCTCATTAAATATTCGTCAACTGCTGTTGCATTGCTTGGTAGTTGTACATCTTCTTGTTGTTCTTTGAGTTAGGTACATATGGATTGATTTTATTGTAGTTGTAACATTCTAAGATTGCTTGCTTCAAGTTATCAACTGATTCCCAGGAGTTTTGGAAATGGAATGCAATTCTACCACCCATCAATTTGACGTTGTGTTTTCTTCCGAGTTCTACCAAGTATTGGTCGTCCATCAAGTTCGCACGGCAATCGATGAAAACAAAGTTGGAATCTACAGGCGATTCTAATTTGATGCCGTTTTTGACGCAGAAATCTCCAACGTTCTTTGCAAATTGATGTGCCAAGGTTAATTTAGGAAAGTTTTCTTCAATAGCAGTGATAGCCATGCTGGTTACAATCCCAGCTTGTCTTATACCACCACCACATTGCTTCTTAAAGTGGTTTGCTTTGTCAATGAATTTCTTCTCACCAACCAAAATGGACCCGATTGGTGCCCCGATGGATTTCGAGAGACATAATGAAACCGAATCGAATAATGAACAGTATTGCTTAATTGAGATTCCGGTGGCTGCAGATGCGTTCCATAATCTAGCCCCATCGCAGTGTAACTTAATATTATTTTCTTTCGCGAACTGCGAAATTTTTTCGATTTCCTCAAACGGAGTAATGATCCCGTGTAGGGTGTTTTCTAACGAGATGACCTTGGTTGGTGCCGCATGAATATCACCATCATCACTAGTGTAGTTTGCAACGATATCTTCCAATGTAAGATAGTCACCATTTGCTGGAATGACAGGATGCACCATGGCCTGGGATAATGACGCTAACCCACCAGCCTCGTGTAAAAAGACATGAGCTCTATGGTCACATAAAATCGAGTAAGGAGGTTGGACTAAATTTGCTCTCAACCCAATTTGGTTCGACATGGTACCGGAGCAACAGAACAATGCTGCTTCCTTTCCCGTCAACTCCACCATCTTAGCTTCCAACTCTAACGTGACAGGATCTTCCTTGTAGACAGAATCTCCGAAAGTTGCCGTAGCCAACGAAGATTCAATCATCGACTTGGTTGGAACCGTAAACGTGTCTGATCTGAATTCATTGTGGGTAATGAATGTCTCTTCCATAGTCATAATCAAGATTAATATTCAATAAACAATGCAAAATTCTATACTATGCTAAATTTCGTTACTACAGCTGTGATTACCCGTAAAAACTAGGAAACTATAATCTGGTGCAAAGAAACTATAACAAAAGATAACAAACTACACTACGGATTTTCTAATCTATATATACCGAAATGCGTACCCACATAATTGTCTCGGTGTAAGCTGCGTCAATTTCTTACTAACCACAATTTGAATTATAGCCCTCACATAGTAAACATTTTTTTGCCGCAAAATTGGGTTGCAGAATTGCCGTTTAATTTTTACGGACTTTAGAACCGATGGCATCTACCCCTACAAGCTGGTCATTGTAACCATTATCGTAGCAATATGGTAGAACCAGGGGTTACAACATTCGGTCTCCTTTGCTCTTACCGTAGTTTATTTTGTTGTCACAGATTTTGGTTTCATCTGCCCGTGTGGCACGGAGGGGTTTGAACTTTGGCACACAGGCTAGTCATTTTTTTGAAACCTGTCAATAATTTTTCCCTGAGGAGATTTAAAAAATTTCTTTTCAATCTCCGAGTTCCTTCACTAACCGAGATTTTGTAGACCTAGTGGGTGTTGAGTTGCCGTTAGGTTGGAGTTTACTCTGATCAATAGATTTGACCCTAGCTTGACTGGGGTAGCATAAAGTTGGCTCGTATTTGTGTGGAGGCGTCTACTTCTCCTAATTTAGAGCTGCAGTGTTCAATTGCTGTCCTCTCATTATCCCCCGAGTTTTCGGTCTACCTGTAAAAATCTCTGCTTCAAATTTCTACTTCAAAAGTCTTTACATTTTGTGTACACCGTAAAATTCGATTTCTATATATCAAAAGATATGTTTTAAAGCTTTTTCTTCTTGTCTTCGTTCATATTACCACCCAATTTAATACTGTTGCCAAATGGCTCAAACTCTCCGAGATTGAAATGATGATTAGTCATATTATTATCGTTCCGCCATATTTGGTTGTTTGATAAATTTCTAGTATGGCCATTAATATCTTCTCTCCCATTCCAAATATTGCTCGTCAAAAATTGATTAGCATTTTTGTCGAGTGATGAACTTGTAGTCAACGACCCGGTGCTAACATTTACGTTATTTGTAAATAAATCATTGACTCCCAAATGGTGTGGCGTGGGATTCCACACAGCAGGTGCGGACTGTGGTGCTTGCTGCGTCTGAGGCAATATTGGTTGCTGCGATTGTAACATTGGCTGTGTAACCAGTACTGGGGTTCTTGCGGGTGTCAAGTTATTGTTAGGTAACCGAGGCGACGTGTACGAATATAATAAACTGTTCAAATCAAACCCAAATGGGCCAGCATTGTCTTGATTGTACATCTGTTCGTCTTGACTCAAATTTCCCGTGTAAAGCTGATCGTCATATGGAAATCCTAACAGCTGGTTGTTAGCACTAATTGTAGGTGTCACATAAATCTCTTGTTGCGAAGGAACTGGAGACTGGATAAATGCTTCAGACTGTGATGCAAATAAGTTCGTACCAGTATACTGATCATCCATGCTTGTATTGATAGCTTGGTCAATTGAATCCATCGGTATTTGATCTATATGGCTGGTGTTTCCACTGTCATTGACTTTTTCTCGAGAATATACTTGACCATAATGGTTGTAGAAACTTGAATCATCATTGTTCCCTACTATCGATGGAATAGAATGAATCGAAGTCTGTGGTGAAAAGTTCCGGTTGATTCTACCTCCGTTTGTCCCAGGGCTAATGCCAGGTTTCATCCGTGGTAATGCATTGGCGTATCCTCCAAAGTCGATTGATGCTTGATATTCGTTGGTTTTGACAGGTTGGTAAGTCGGATCCTCCTGCTTTTTATAACTTTCAAGCAATTGGTGGATGTCTACATACTTCTTGATTTCTTGTCTAAAAGCAGATCTCCAGTTGCTATCGTCCTGGTTGTAATGCTCCAATTCTTGGTTAATATCATTTGACCACAATGGCATAAGTTCACAAATGTGTGCAATCGCGTCTAAAACTTGCTTTTGGACAGTGCCGAATTTTGTAAAAATGGATGGTGGTATGGTTGATTCATTGTTTGCAGGTGGATTATTGACAATATCGAAATATGGCTTCAATTTCGAAGCTAGTTGGCCAAGTTCTTTTTTCTCGTTGACTAATTGTTTAATCTCTTCTTCCAACTTTTCATTTGCTAATTTTTGATCCTCCATTTGTCTTTGCATTGCCTTGATCTGTGCTTTTATATTGGATACTTCTTTAGATTCATTGTTTAATGCCGACGTATTTCTTTTCGTCAATTTTTGAATTGTATGCTCATAATCTGATAACTTTTTTGTGAATAAATCAACGGAATGCTGAATAGTAGATATTTGATGCAATAATTTGGATTTTGAAAACGTTAGTTCATTCTTAGTCTTTTCCAACGATTTAACGTCGTTGTCTTTTTTCAACTTCGAGTCTGTTTCTTCCTCAAATTCTTGTTTGTACACTTTCAACTGCCGGTTGACTTCTATATTTTCCTTCTCGATAAACTGTTGATATTTTTGGTATTCTTGGTTAATCTTCGATAGTTCATTTTGAAATAAATTAAGATAATTACTCAATATATCAGACGATTTGATCGATTTTATCTCCTCCACCGATAAACTTTCTATGTCGATGCTGGAATCATGCTTCAATTCATTTGATTTTTGCTGCACTTTGCTAGTGGTATTCGGTATAATCTCCAGGTCAAAATCTTTAATTTCGCTATCCAAAGCCTGGATCAAAACAGGCGAAGACTGGGAACGAAAATTCGTGAGCGGGTTTTCAGCAATAATCTGAACCTCATAAGTCTGCCCAGGGTTAAGATTAGTCAACTTGCATGAGGTAGACAAAAGTCGCGTTACTTGCTTGGAGTCGATAATTAGGATATAATTCAACGACTCCTCGGGCAACGTCTCAATATCCCAATGAATTATAGCACAATCTTCTTGAATTGAATCAATACAAACGCTGGGACTATGGGGAATCTCGATTTGTAAATCATCAACTAGCTCATCTACGGGCGTCGTCAACAACCGCAAACAGCGATAGAAAATCCAAAAAAGCGACGGGACCAACGTCACTAGCACTTCTATCATCTATTTAATGCAATTATGCTCGTTTTACAACAATTCTTTGTTGGCTTTGTCTATAGTGTTAGCGCACCTTGTATAGAAAAAATTTACCAGCTGAGGTGGTGTGGTCACGTGAATATGTATAAAACCGAAGACGAGAAATCAAACTAGTCAGAACGGCGAAACTGTCCGCGACGGTAGGTTCTGTAAGTAGCATGGAAGACCCTGGATGTGTAGTTTCATTTGTGTTTTGGTCAGGAAAGATTATGTCCATTTTCCGTGGAGCTGCGGGTTGCCGTAGGAAGAGCAAGTGATTCCATGGATGCAAGTCATTAAATGAGACAATCGGGATAAGGGCAAGTTTGCGTGGTTTGTAAAAGTATGTATACGCTGATTGATCTACAGAATAGAAGACGGCCAACTTTGTCCCGATTTGTGGTGTGAGCAGCCCTGTAGAACGGTGCCTTTGTCATTTGCTCCCGTGCCAATTCATTCAAAGTCGACACTCTTTGGTGTTGAGTTCAGTGGCTTGGGGAAATCTCAGCCGAATGTTGAATATGCACGATCAATAGTCTTTTGAGGACTTTGTATGTCAAATTCTGTTCATCCGAATGAGCGTATTTTATCCGGACCGTGTGACTGCAAAAAACGAGATCGGAAATAGTAGCGAAATTTGAAAAACAAAAGCGAGGAGGATACTTACCAAATAGTGCACTGCGTCTGTGATATACATGTCTTGTAGACTTACAAGACTTGTTTAGCTATTTCAATGGAGACCTTTCTGCTTAAGACAAGTTTGTTCCTGAAATGGATTAAACTCAAAGAGCAAAGACCTCAACCCAATCTAAACCCCGAATGTTCTGACTCACGCAGTTATCATTGTATGCTCTTATGGTTTCAGATCCTCATTAGAAGAAGGAGGTATTGTTCGGTTACCACAAACAATTTATCTCAGAATTATTACTGAGATGATCTATATGGGCAAAACATAGTCCTTAGCCGATAAATCAATCACAACGATACGCGTGGAACAGTGTTGTATGTACGGTTTGGGATATCCATATACCCATGGTAACTGCCGTTCCCACTGTGTCAAACACATCCGAAGGATTTTCGGATCATTGTGCCGGATTCACGCAGCGAAAGCCGGATTCGATTTCCGAAACCGCCTCGGAAATCTATCCTTTTCCACCAATCGATCCCAAAAGTACGCCGAAAACACGAAACAATTGGCCAACAAACAAGGATTTGAAAGACAATGTATTCCATGGATGCATTGCGGAACCACAGTTGGCGCAACATGTTTTTCCAACAAGGATTAGTTGGTCAGTTCTCGCTATATATAGGGTAACGGCTTTGTACTGATCGGGTAATGCAGATGCACGTTTCCGTTTCGGAACAAATAGCACGGCTGAATCACGCACCAGAACAAATGGATTTATTCCATATATAAGGGCAGTTAGTTCCTAAATATGGCAGATGATTTGAACTACAGTAATACATCTTGAATTAAAAGATAACTTAATAGATTTCAACTACTATAATGTCTGGTATACAACATCTGGCATCCAGTTCATCAATTGAACTTGATAACAATAATTTCGATCCCACCCCCTATAATGGTGGTGACGACGTACAATCGCTAAATTCTGAATATTCAAACATTGAATCAGTAAAGTCCAAGTCTTTGAAAATATCCAGAACTGAAACCGCTAAATCTTTGGCAGAGTTAGGAATATCATCATCTATTCCACGTTCAGGTATAAATCGTCCTCCAGTGGAAAACCCTATCTTCCCTGAAGAATATACTTTGGAAACCGAAACTGGTATTGTTCCAGTGCAGAGTTTACAAGTCATTGGAAGATCTAAAACAATTGTATCTACAGAAGAAAAGGAAGAAAAACCAATCGATAGTGATATCGAACTAGTTACATTCCGCATTGATGACCCAGAAAATCCACACAATTGGAACCCTGTGATAGTGTGGATTTACACCATAATATTTTCATTGTTTGTTATCTGTGCAGCTTACGGGTCGTCTTCCTTGGCTGGTGGTCTTTTTACTATAAATGAAAAATTCCATGTCTCCACAGAAGTTTCAACATTATCAGTGTCCTTGATGGTGATAGGATTTAGTCTTGGTCCATTAATTTGGGCCCCTTTATCTGAACAGATAGGCAGAAGACCTGTTTATATCATCTCGTTTGGGCTCTACGTTATTTTTAATATTCCTTGTGCATTAGCTAAAAATATTGGAACAGTTTTGGTTTGCCGTCTTTTATGTGGTATTTTTTCCTCGTCGGCTTTAACTAATGTTGGTGCTTCATTGGTTGATATGCATAATGAAACTAGATCGTTAGCCATTGCATTTTTCTCATTTGCACCATATTCTGGTCCTGTTTTTGGTGGTATTGTCAACGGGTTCATTTCTGTTAGTACCAAGAGATATGACATGATGGTTTGGGTTAATATGGCATTTGCTGGAGTTATGTGGATTATTGTTGCCTTTATCCCAGAAACTTATGCTCCTGTAATCTTGAAAAGAAGAGCTGCGAAATTAAGAAAAGAAACAGGAAATAGTAAGATTATGACAGAACAAGAATTGTCTCCATTATCATTTTCTGAATTAGTTAACGAATGTTTGATTAGGCCATTGAAGTTTATCGTCACCGAACCTGTATTGGATTTAATTTGTGGATTTGTTGCTTTGATTTATTCCTTGTTATACGCCTTCTTCTTTGCTTATCCAGTGATTTTCAATAAGTTATATGGATACAAAGACAACATTATTGGTCTTCTTTATATTCCAATTTTGATAGGAGCTGCTTTGGCATTAACTACGACTCCAATTTTGGAAAAGCAATACGCAAAACTCTGCAAAAGAAGAAAACCAGAGCCTGAAGATAGACTTGTAGGTGCAATGATTGGAGCACCTTTCCCTTGTATTGCATTGTTTATTTTGGGAGCCACGTCCTATCAGCATATCATTTGGGTTGGTCCTGCTTCTTCTGGTATAGCATTTGGATACGGAATGGTGTTGATTTATTATTCATTGAACAATTATATTATTGATACTTACGCCAAATACGCTGCTTCAGCATTAGCTACCAAAGTGTTCTTAAGAAGTACTGGTGGTGCTGCATTTCCATTGTTCACAACACAAATGTATGATAGACTAGGGTTACAATGGGCTAGTTGGTTATTAGCCTTTATATCCTTGGCTATGGTTGCCATCCCTTTTACCTTTTATAAATACGGAAAAGGTTTGAGAGCTAAATTATGTAAAGAGGATTACACTCTTAGTGCACACGAATAGATATTTTAAACGATTTATAGATTAATAGACAGCCATTTACACCGAAAGCAAGAGTATTATCGCATAGGAAAATGCAGACTGATGCATTGGAGATTTGTGTAGTTAAGTTTGAATCTAACTTCATAGATAGCTGAATAACTAAATGTTCGTTGCCTTTTTGTAAGAAATTGTGCTTTTATTATGAATATCAACAAAAAGATTAATTTCCAGAAAGCAATAATTAGTTTGAATATTTCAGATTTTGGAACTAATATCTCAAAAATATTGAAAACGATTGGTTTAATAATTGTACTAACTTGTCTTCATTAATTGAATAAATGGGCACCTTTAATACTATGAACATCAAAAATGTACAATTTTTGAAACATCGACCTTGGGAAACCCAACCGCTACAAATTTATACTATTTACAACCATGGAATCTATTTCCTTGTTTGACAGCTAAACAAATATGGTTTTATTTACGGACGATTAACATCAATGCTAATGGATGGCTGCAAAAATTGCAACAACTGTATTTTTTGCAACCGAAAAAATATTTGTTAACATAACCATTAACAAAATTTGTGAACAAGAAAACCAATTTGTATTCATCTGAGACATTCAACTTGTGACGTTTTTAAGAATTTCTGGTTCCATAGGATATTAATGAATTAAGGTACCTGTGTTGTGACCCAATTGGATTATGTGAAATTGTTTAAATCTGGCAATTTTCTGGCAGTTGTAACGTCGTATCGAAGTGAATTCGCATCTTCAATGATTTTCAAATTGCAACAACAGATGAAATTGAAAATTATGACATTAGAAATCCCAATTGTCAAGTATTCTTGTGAAACAGATTTGTCTATTTGATGATAATCCTCTTACAAATACTTCTAATAGCTTTTGGTATATGCTACTTTATATATTTAAGACAATAACTATCTAACTAGTATTCTAAGTTGTGTTGGAATTGGTTTACAGACAACTCCTCCTCCTTTGCTGATGGGGAATGGTATGTATCTTTCACTAATTTAGTGATATGGTCCAAGTCACTTCCAGTAATAGACTCTAAAAATGCACCAATTTCAATATTCTCATGATTTCCGGATAACCCGTGGTATTGTTTATGTGCCAACAATCTTTGCTTAATTGCCAATGAGTTGGTGTGCCCATAAATATTCACATCGACAGCAGAATGCCCGTGTGTAGTCCAACCAGTTTGAGATCTAAATGAGATAATGTCATTCAAAACATATAACAAGTCGTTGGCGTTATTGCTATTCTTAATTACTAATGCAATCTCTTCTTTTGTATAATCATTAATTCCCATATCTTTCTCGAAAACATGCGTGATAAACTTCTTGAACGATTTAACATCGTCTTTGTTAGAAAACTTCACTATCTTTTGAGCAAGGAATTCTCCAGAATGTTTACTGTTTAACAAGATTTCAGGATACCACAAGTAGTCAGGGTAGCTTGATGTGACTTGTCTTGCAGTAACCAAACCACCAGTTTCATGATCAGAAGTGGAAATTGCGACAGTTTCGACGTCTGTTGAGTCAATGAAATCAATAACTTCCTTGAATGCCTTGTCATATGCCAAGACTTCTCTAACTTGTGCTGCTGGATCGTTGTGGTGGCCAGCATGGTCAATTCTAGAACCTTCAATCAACAAGAAGAAACCACGATCTGAGTCCTTCGTGGCTTCAGACAATGCAGTTAATGCAACTTTGACTTGCTCAGCTAACGATGGATATTCTTTTTCGTCCCGGTCGATATCGTAGGGAATATCAGAATTAGCCAATAAGCCCAACAATGGTAAGCTGACGTTTTTACCACCTTTCAACTCATCGAAACCTGCTCTATCACCAACGTAACTCCATGTGTCATTGTATTCTTGAATCAAGTTTCTTTTGTCCGCTCTACAACCACCTTCAGATGTTGGTAAAAAGTGACATCTCCCACCACCCAAGATCAAATCTACAGATCTTCCTAATGGGTACTCACCTAATTGGTGCTGTGCAATGGTATCTTCTTGAAATCTGTAATCTACGTGCGAACTAAAGGCTGCTGGAGTGGCATCTGTGATTCTTGTGGTCACAACCAACCCTGTCAAATAGCCTTGCAATTTCAACGCTTCTAAAATGGTCCCGCAAGGAACCTTTTCTGCGTCCACACCCACAGCACCGTTGTAGGTTTTCAACCGGCAGGAGAACGCAGTGGCCCCAGCAGCCGAATCAGTGACTAACGAGTCGTTAGACCGAGTTCTAGAACTACCAATGAAATATTGGTCAATGGTCAACACGTCCTCAAACGGCAAGTGGTCACGATACTGTCTGAAGGAACGAGCTAACGAAACTGATGCGGGACCCATTCCGTCGGTCACCATGAAAATGATGTTCTTCTTCTGTTTGACGTCGACGGAAACCGGTCCGTTCCCATCATTGCTCTGGAAGAGAATGTAGATCGCCAACACAATACTAACGACGATTGGAACCCACTTGGTAAGCACCGATACCACGGTTCTAGGCTTACGGTTATACACCGAGTCACTATTTCCACCTAATAAAGGCTCCGTATAGCCAGCCATGATGTATTCTATATCTATAGGATGAAAAGAATTATTCCTGTTAGGTTTGGGTTTCTTGGTTTCTTTAAAAACGTGGGCCATAAATGATGATCCCCCACCATTACTTTCTCCGGTACTATACCGGATAAATTGTAAATCTTCCCGCGCAAACAGGGAATTAAGCACTACATTCTAGAAGCTTTCCATGCAGCTGATGAGTTGTTGCAAGAACAATGGTGTATATTAGTCCCCATTTCAGGCACGGACTGTTAGCGTGGGTTTTTATATATGGTTGCGAGGGTTACTAGGTACAGTTTATCAGAAATAGGGTAAGTATTCGAGTAATTCCGTAGTTTATTACTAGTACAGACTTATGGACATGTGGCACTGGTAATGGTGGATTCGAAGGTCTCCGATAGTCGTATTGGCATTTTAGAAGTTTTCTATGACAACTCCCTCTTCATTGACGTTGTCTACAATGAGTTTTCCAATGGACAAATCCATGATGGACAACCCCACGAGTTTCTGGACTGTTAAGTTGATCTCAGGGTCGACCACGTTCCCAACCCCGTTTGGTCCGTACAACTCGGTCAATTCCACCAACTGGTTCTCGGTGACATTACCTTGGATCAATTCGCCTGCTTCATGAAGACAGTGTTCTTTGGCGTCGACAATTATTGACGTTTTAGAAGCTTGTAATCTCTTAACAGTAGCGAGGTCCAATTCGATCATGTGGGGCTTGTAAGACCCAATAAGCGAGATAAATTTAGCGTACTTGTTATCTTTGTTAATGTACTCATCAAGAATAATTGGGTCAGTAGAAGGCGAGCACCCAAATATTATCGACGAGTTTTGGCAGTGGCTAGCGATCTCCTGCTTATGGTTCAGTTCCTGATACAGAAACGCATTGAACTTTGTAGTGGGGAACTCACCACCCAACTTGTCGGATAATTTTTCCGCGTTGGCTAATGTTCGGTTTACTACGTTCACAGTAGTGATCTTGTCACCGTACAAGTTCAATGCCAACTTTAAGTGCCAGTACGCTTGTAGACCAACTCCGAAAACAGTAATCTCCGGTAAAACTGGCTTAGATCCAAGAATTTTCGTCATCCCACTAACACTGGCCAATGCAGTTCTGAATGCCGTCAATGTGTTCGCATTCAACAACGCTTTGGCAGAACCTGTAATCTCGTCTAAGATCAACACACATCCAGCAAATCCTAATCCGAGCTTGTTGTTGGTAGGACCACCACTGATGATCTTAATACCAACTTCGTTCGGAGAAATACATGGCATGTACAAGTGAGTAGTGTCCGAATTCTTGTTATTGGACTCTCTGACGATTCTTGGAGGCACTATAGCATCTGGGTCGTGAGAGAAGGTGGTTAATGCCTCAACCATCTTGGGGATAAATTGCTGCTCAAGTGAATTTTTTGTTACATGATGATTGAGGTAGTGAACAACATCACTATCGCTTAAGACTCTCATGACTTGGTTGTTCAGTTTAATGAGCTAAATTTTTCGATTTTCAAAAATTTAATTTACCCCGGGGAATTCATTTACTTGGCCGAAACCGCTCATTTAGACTTTACAAATCTACATTTGCATACAGTAGTGAATTATATATCATCTAGCGTGTTCATTAGTGTCATATAAAGCATGCAATGCTGGGGTAAATATCCTGCCCACCAAATAATGCTCATGTCTGTATCGTTATTCGTTAAGCATTTAGTATCTGTTCATCAACCCACTTGATCGATGGATCTAAGCCCTCCAGTTTTATCAAGTACTTTTGCCTGTAGCACTTCACCTCGTTCAATAGTTGAATCAATCTGATGTTTTCATTGCCGTTTTGCAAAAGCTGGTTGAATATTACATTCTCTAATTGATTTATCAACAGGTAGTAGACTAATCTTGTCTGGTCATCCTTGATGATATCATTCAATTGATAAACCTTGAACTTTATGGACATTTTCTTCAATGACGACAAAAGTTCAGAACTTCCATGGGTACTGACTTGTTGATTAATCAAACTTACGATCGATTCGTTTGACAATGCCGATAAAAACAACGACTGAATCCTGTTTAACTGGTGCTTTTTCTGTATGGTTTCAACGATTTGTTTATGCACATTGGGTGGTGAACTCTCCCAGATTAGAAATGACGACGATAAGTTATCCAAGTGGTTTATGTAGTATATCTGATCATATTGCAAGATATACTGAAAATTAAATTTCCACACAATTCTTTCGTAGAATGTAGGTAACTTTTTAGATTTGATCAATGGATAGTAGGTATCGTTGAAATTCGATTTCAAGTTTCTAATAATTTGCATTGGTTTGTTTAAGTCATGGTACTTTTTGAGCAAAATTATCTCTAGTTGGACTTTATTTTGTGGTGTAAGCTGTAACTTCTCGAGATTAATCAAACGAAGGTCAACAAGAGCAGAATTCAAAACGATTTCTGTTATCAATCGTATGCTCAACTTTTGATGGTGATATAATAAATCATACACTTCTAGTAATTTTCGTTGAGATTTGATCCCTTTTAAATACTGACAAAGGCTCTTGTTTGACATTGTCAAAATATCATCTGCTTTAAACTTACTAGTTGTGTTTAATCCATGCAATAAGTTTTGAATGTATTTATCGTGGTTTGCTGTTGGTTTTAAAGCTAATTTCACAATATCTTTATTTTTGTACTGTTCAACAACAGGTCCTTTTGTAAGATTTGAGATCAAAGAAGGTTTATACTCATTCGGTGATAACAAATTCAACGCATCTGCCAACATCACATCATCAGTCTTTGATGACACTGTTCTCACACACTTATAATCGAAAAGTGCCACTTTTCCAACAGAGCCTGCCTGGCCAGCGAGTCTGAGTCTTGCTAGCATCGTTTCTGACACCCGGCCGGGTCCTCGTATTATCATAGTAATGTTTAGGGTTTTAGTTGTAAATATTACGCATTCAGTTGCGGATTAACCCTTTGTCATCACAAATTTAGACGGTAGCGCCACATCTTCCTTGTGGTTTTTGTGTAATGTCAGTGGGAAGATGCTTTTGGTAGCGCCGATAGTTTGGAAAACTTCAGTAATTTACATGTGGCTTGCGTTGGAATTCAGACGGTAGCCCCGATCTTACCCAGTTGAGTAAGTCCGAATTTTTGGAAGCTCTGGTGCAGAAAGTGAGAGCATTACTAAGGGTGTGTGCCCCACCTCGCTGATGAGTTTCACAATCACAATACCCCTCGTGTGGGTTGTATGTTCAAGCTGGCACCAATGTAACCATTACCATACATCTTCTTTGTGTGCGCTTAAGTATGTATTAAGTAATGAAACGTCAATGCTGACGTCCACATTCAACCATAAAATGCACAATGATCACCAGAATGTTGCTACAACAGCTAGAAAAGTAATACACTATTGTCACTACCACTGGCACAGCGCAGGCCAAAGGAGCGTAAAAAAATTACTTCGGAGATAACATGGTGCGCATAATGTAATGTCTATTCATGCGCACAATAGGCGAGTAGGAAGTTGCTAGAATACTAGGAGCACTCCATGCGTTCGGGGAAATGGCTGTCACATTAAACGATGAAGGCAAGTGCGTCACATTGCACCACAATTCTTCTGCCGAGACGCCATACAATTGCAGTTTGTCAAGTATATTATTGGACAACTACAGTGGCCATACCAATTCAACGTAGAAAGTAGTTTTTCAGTACCAATTTGTTAGCCAAGAGGAGCCTTTCGTAGGGCCCCAGAACCAAGTGGCAAGTATTGTTAACCGGAATTCAGTTGGGTGATCGGATTTACCTCGGAATTAAGCCACACCGACTGATCAAATTTATAATAACGGTGCTGAGTAGATCGATTGCTTTTGTTTTTGTTTGCTTTTGCTTTATCTTATCCATTAGCTGATTAGACTATAAAGTTCACATACATTGGGTAGTCCACTTGTATAGTATTCAGGCCCTGCACTATCATGAGTTTGGAAACCGATCCCTTGCTCAATAGCAAGCAGTCTGGCGGTGGTTCTGGAGATACCCACAACGAAGAGGTTTATCCCCCTATTGATCCCGATATAGAAGCAAATTTGGAGGAAGCGGCCAATGCAGTTTATGAGTCTATTGTTGATGAGTTGAATCAAGACGGTGATTTAGAGGAAGAAGCACTTCTCGACGATAATGAGGACGATGATCCTCACGATGAGGACCTTATTCATTTAAGAGAACAGAGGCTTTTGAATAGCGCCACCCAATGGCACAAGCGTCCGTCTTTGTATATCATAAGCTTGGTAACATTTATGTTGGCGTTTGGGTCGTCTTCGGGGGAATCTAGCCGTCAGGTTATCCAGTATAAATTGGCCTGTAATTCGTTAGCACGTCTAGGGGAAGGAGTTTGTGATCCCAAGCAAACTCAGGTGTTGGTTTCCAATTACCAGATCGTCTCTACGATTTCAATGGGGATTGTTTCGTCGATTGCAGCTGGAAAAATTGGGCCATTATCTGACCAATACGGTAGAAAACTTTTTATTGTTCTCATCACCGTTTGCTTCACAGTGGGGAGATTTAGCAAGTTCTTGGTCATGAACAAGTCTCCATACTTGCAGTTTGTTTTGATGGTTCTATGCGATATTCTCACCAGTTTGTGTGGTGGTGTATTGTTGCTAGTTGCAATTACAAACTGCTACATTTGTGATGTTGTGGAAATTAAAGATAGAATTTACTCTCTTGGTATTGGTATTGCCAGTTTGTTTTTAGGTTTGAGTACCGGTCCATTAGCGGGAAATTTTATTTTGTCCTACAATAAACCACAGTCTATGTCAATTGATACGTCGGGCATTTTCAAGCACGAATTTGCCCCACTAAAGTTTGAATTGTGCGTTTATGTTGTGGTTGTTTGCTACACATTGTTTATTTTACCCGAATCAAGATCTGCTAAAGCAAGAAAGAAATCAAGGTCTTTGTCAGTCACGGAAGTTGCCCATAAAGAAAGAACAAGCTGGTTTTCCGTAGCAAATTTCTTGAAACCATTACGCTTATTAATTATCCCTAAGAGCTTGAAACCAAGAATGCCCAAAGAAAGATTAAGAAAAGAACGAATTGCTGTGATATTGCTTGTCATATCCGATTGTATAGTCACAGGAACAGGTATGGCATTGGCAGAAGTGTTTTTGTTGTATGGAATTTATAAATTCGACTGGACTCAGATTGATATTGGCCATTTATTAGCAGCATCATGCTCTGCAAAAGCCGTTACATTAATTATCTTTTCACCATTAGCAAACCATAAAATCCTTCAAAATGTGTTCAAGTTTAAGGTGTTAAAGAAACAGTACGATATGATTGACTTTTCCATGGCATATTTTGGACTCACGATCGATGCAATTTTGTTTGTGTTTATTTCATTAGCACCAAGTCACGCAATTTTTATGTTTTTTGTTGTCCTTACGGGACTTGGAACCGTTTCCAGTCCTACATTGAACTCGTCAATTCCCAAATTTTATCCAGAAAGTAAATTGGGTGAGGTTTTCGGAGCGTTAGCGTTGTTAAAGAATTTATGTCAATTGGCTGGACCATTCACATTTTTGACAATCTATAAAACCGGACTCGCTCGCTGGGATAAACCACATTTGGTATTTCAAGTTGCAGCTTTCCTTTTAGCAATTGCATCAACAAACCAGCTAATTGTGAAACGAATCTTAAACTTGAATGGTTCTACTCGTCCTCAGTCCAGTAGATGCGGCTCAGTGAGTTCATTTGATCAGTTTGGCACTGACCCATCAACTACAAAACAACCTAATGTCCTGGTAAATTACACCGAGTTGCACAGAAAGAACAGTTTCATCCATTCGGAAAGAACAAAGAAATAGTTGAGATACAAAATTTGCAATTTTAATTATACAAACAGCCTTCAATTGGTTTTGTTCTATAAACCTATGAAGTGGCCAGCATTATAGTAGTAGTGAATTACATGATAGTGACGAGCAGTAATAATATGATAACGTTAAAGCCACTGTAAACTACAAAAATGGAAAAGATGTCTGAGTACTAGTACAGCTTATAATTACAACATCATGATTGAGTATGGATATCTAGAATTCCTGTAAGTTTTTCTGTCGTTGTAGACACCTGTGTCTGCGCGGCAGTTTTCGTATTACCGTTGCACGGAGCCACGTCTACGCCAGTTAATGCAGTACGACTTTCACGATGGCCTAGCTTGAAACAAATCCCAGTTATCCCCATCTTGGATAGAACATTAATCTTGGGCGTGGTTTTGTCGATATGGATCAAGATTTGGAAGTATATGATCTCGATTAATATAGTTGTTTTTTTGCAGTTGATTTCGAGGAGTTTTTTAGCACTAGCATTCATTTCGTTGTTGTATTTTGCATTAGTACTATTTGTTAAAAGGGCCTTCGTCGACAATTATTCCTATCTTGACGTGAACCATTGTGAAGTGGATACAAAGCCTCAAATAGAGAAACGTCATCTTTTGAGTCCAGAAGATTCTGTTATTGACTCCGACTTTGAAAGTGAATCAGAGGATATAATTACCCCATTCTTGGACCACAATTTTTATAAAAACTTGAACAACAGTTCCCAATATCTACGCCGTGACAGCTTTAGTCAATGAATATCCAAATATATTTCCCCAAAGATCTCATACATCGTTTGAAGAAGTTTCCTCGGACATCGTTTTTCTTGATTGGTTACCATCTAGAACATGTCTACGTAATCGTCGATTTACATGAAAAGGAAGTAGACTTGAACCATATACCGACGTCGTTGAAAGGATTACAAATTCTTGGCTCGGTAAATAACAAAACAAATCATGATTTACAGCTCACCTACGCAGGTGATAACAAGCTCCCATTTATAGATGATGCTTCCCATAATTATTGCATTGTAATATTCCAACCACCCAAGTATATGAACTTGGAGTATTTTTCTATCGCACCTATTTATTTACAATCTATGGGTAATGAGGTGGTTCCAAACGAACATCAATTGTGCCAAAAATTACAAAATACTCAAGTTCCATCAAACGACATATTATCAATTTCAGACGAACTAGTACTCGATAAACTTAACCAAACTTTTAGAATACGAGCTGATTTGAAAAAGATAACACGAGGATCAACTCTTCCCAAATTGGAGTACTTCTCTGCCCTTTTTCATCCGTTAAAGCAATTCGCATTCACTTTAGTTGTATTCGTGATCAAGAGTATTCAATATGTTCTAATATCAATCATTTGTTTGTTGAACTACAAGCTTCACGGCGTCAGCTTAGTAGATATTTCCCAAACGATGAGACAGTTGGATTTGAGATTGAAGCAATTCAACTACTTCCCAATTCAGTTCTTGTGCTATTATGATAAAAGTAAGCTTTACAATCAAGAGCTGGTCGTGCTAAAAAATTTGAAGTTGCCAGTATTCAATTCAAATTTGAATATAAACAATTCCAATTACATCAATTTCTATAATTCAATTTGGTTAATCTTCAACGATGTACTAATAGGTACAACCATTTACAAATTCATCGTCGTCAACCACAAAAGAATACTTGCGTTTGTTCATAAAGTTGTTATACAAAGTATGTTATTTGATGATATGTATCGACTTATCCGTTGGGTTTCGGTAAATCACCCAGCAGGTTTCAAGCTTAATAATGAACTCGGTCAGTTCATGGGAGATTTGTACCTTTGGTCCCTAAAATTTTGGAAATACTTCATTAACGATTTCCTAGAAGAGGAAGTTCTGAAAGAAATAAAGCAAAACTTGATTAAAATTGTGCTTCAATACGTTAAATTTATTTGCTATTTCGGTGGTTTGTCGTTCTTAGTCGCTAGTGTGATTGATGTAATAAAAATCTTTCAACTTCACATTTCAGGATTTTACCAAACGGCATCGAAAATCTATAACAAGCAAATTGAAGTTTTGAAATCATTGTTTCAGTTGTTTAGAGGTAAAAAATACAATGTTTTGAGAAACAGAATTGACAATTTAAACAATTACTCTGCTGGTGATTCTTTCGAGATAGTGCAGTTTCTCATGGGAACTTTAATATTCATGTTATTGGTATTGTTACTACCTACGGTATTTGCCTTCTATTTGACGTTCTTTTTATTGCATTTGATTGGAATTAGCGTCATGGTGTGTTTAGAATGGTTGCAAATTGTTACTACTTGCGCACCTTTATTCATGATCTTGTTGAAGGTCAAGAATTCCAATAGGTTACAAGGAGGAGTCAGATTTGAACTTTTGCAAAGCTTCAGAACTACGGCATATGTCCAATTGTCCAATAAATCCTTGGGCTACAATGAGATTTTCAAGAACTTCATCAAACTATTCAGAAACTGTATTAATTTCCGAGCATCTTTGATTCATTTTTTTTTTATCGGAGAGCTGATTTCAATTGACTACGACACGCAGTTAAAGTTTAACTATTTAATGCTTCCTGACAAGTATGAAGAAACAGTTAATATTTGGGAAATTTTCAGTACTAAACTGGACACTCATAAGACATGACTTTAAACGTGTTTATTTTCAATGGCTTTAATGCAATTGAAGCATTATATAGGAACGCTAATTATCTAAGGTTTCATCAGTTGATCTTCGAGTCAAGCGCAACAACTTCTTCACAATAAATAACCCCGCTACAGAAGCGAAAACGATACCAGCATACATCTCAAAAATATAACTTTCCTTGCCACGTACCAACAAGAATCTGTACAAATTCTGTGCCAAAATCGGTGCAAATATGGTACATATATTTTGTAGCAAGCTTTTGGCAGCAAAAAACTCTCCAGTTTTAGATTCTGGGATGAATTTTAGCAAACTTGATACTAACGGTGCCTGAGAAATATTGCTCCATGGCACCATTATGACACCAACAATAAAAAGTTTGTCAGAAGACAAACACAGGAATCCAATAATATTAAATATTAACCCAACCAAAATGATACAAAAATCGATCAAATCCAACTGCTTCTTGAGAGACCGGAACTGGATAACCTTCTTGAACAAGAAACTACTCAAGAACGGCAATATTACTGTTGTACCAAAAATCGTTGCGATTGTAATAACTAGCATCATGTTGCTTATGCTCTCAGCATCCCATTTATATCGAAGCATTCCATATTGTAAAAGAATTGGTGAAATTGTGACACTTAAAACTGTTCCCAATAAACATATTGAAACCAATACAATAAACGACGGTCTAATTCTTGCATGATTTTTGTAATATTGAATCATAGGTCCGGGTAAAGTTAATAAGGTTAAAGGTTTGAAAACTCGTGAAACTTTTGTTAAAATATCTTTCCAAGAATGGCTATCGTTAGCAGCCATAGAGTATCTTCTTGATTTGAGCATAGCATTTTTATTTCTTGATTCTGGTAATCCAACTAGGCAATACAAAGTCAAAAGCGTCAATAGCCCTAGTTCAAAAAGTAAAGGTTGGAATTCCGCCGTATATTCCAACTTTGGCTTGACTACGGTTCTGGTAACCATTTCTGGATTTGGCTTGTACATGGATAAATAAATTTTTGACAAACAAGTACCAAGAAGTAAACCAATAGGGACAAAGCTATCAACCAATCCCAAAGATGTGATTCTTTTACTTGGCTCAACGACATCACTAACATATGCACTTGAAAAAGCAGCAAAAGCAGAAATCCCACCGCATGAACTTTGAACCACGGTTGCGAAAAGCAACATTGGGAGATTCATAGTATCATAATAAGAAACGGCATAAAACGTCAATAATCCAGAAGTGAGCATCGAAATGCTTGAAATAATGAAGAATAACCTTCTACCATATTTATCACTAAGTTCTCCAACCTTACTTAAAGCTACGAGTGAGACCACATTACCAAGAACATCACTATATAGAGAAAACGTAGTAAAAAGCTGTTGCGTATCAATAGGATCGCAATATCTGTTACTATTAGCCACCGAATTGCAAGCTAACTTGTAGAGAAGAGATAATTTAGATGGAGCCGAAATTGCATTTGCCAAACCAAAAAGGCCAAGAACAATACTAATTGACAATACCGATGGCCGCTGCCACCAGTTCAATGACGATAACGAATGTCTATGTTGGGTTAACCAGACCATATCTTCAGAATCGTCGAGATCATCGTCGTCTGCTAGAGTGGTTATAACCTCTGCCTGGGTTACCTTCTTGTCATCTTCACTGTGGCGAGGTATTAACAAGGCGTTTTCGTCTAGTAGGGAATCAAATTCTGTAGGCGAACCTATTAAGTCATTAGTTTGGGTATCTACAATCGGCTTTGAGACCATCGTATCCTCTTCAATCTGCTCGATCGAAACAGCAATCAGTGGCTATAGAGTAGTTGTGGAGTTCTTAGATAACAAAGGTTGGAGCCGTACACCTATTAGGCGGTAATCGAGAGATGATAAGGGGCCTTACTCCCGAATACTGATGAAATTGCGATTACATAATGTGGAATAAAGAAAAATGTTGTTGTAAGAAAAGGGTTGGTTCATGAAACTATTTACTTGACAAGGGAGATGATGTAGCATAGTCTAGGCTCGTGGTGGATTATAAAAATAAATTCTTCATCCAATCAAATAAGGTGATTTCCAACTTATTCGGTTGTGCCAGGACGATTATACCGGATATTGAATCAACGAATGAACTAACGACCACGAGAAAATGATCTCTTTTTGCACGATTATTATGAATTAACCTCGTTATACATGTGCATGACACAAATATTCAAACAAAGTTTATATTAGCTAACACTTGTATCGGGAAATAAATAAGTAGTTGCCAGAAAATGTGGGCGAAAATTGAACAACTTGACGGCAGGTCTATACTGAAGAAACAGATTTCAAGAATGCACAGGAAATTCTATGCAGCTATTGGATGCTGCCGAAGAAAAACCCTGCAAAACCGAACAAGTTGAACCGGGTTTTAAAGCACAACCACAGAAGCTTTTGAAGAACCCAGATTTGGATCTTTGAACCTTCGCTAAACATGATTTTGTTAAAACAGTACCTATGGCTGTATGGTTCACCCCGGGGTGGGGAATATGAACATGGCAGACAACTAAATTCAATCGTATAAACCCAAATACCATTTTGGGTAGTAGCCGAAGGGAATGAAACCACCCCATCAGCTGTCAGGTTGTGCAAGATACATTTTTTCCACATGCTACTATTCAACTGAAGGATCTTGGCAATTGGCTTTTTTGCAGGTAGGAACGTTGTTATCCATGTGTAATCTCCCACGGTGCAGTGAGTCCACGGTTGATTTACTTTGGTTTTTCATTCTTATAGTTGAATTCGATCATAAATTGTAGTATTTTTTACTGAATTAAGGTTTATCCCTGACCACCGCGTACGTTTAGTACTAAAATTTAGATTCTACATCTATATATTGGATATTATGAATTATTGTTTTTGGGCGTGGATGATTGACAGTGTTATAAGCAGCACAGTTGCTGTTTACAAGTTGGGACTTCTACCCTAAGACCTGCCACGAAAATAGCTGTAGACAAGAAGATATATCAAGTAAATAACACAAGATTACGCAATACAGGCAACAATCTATTATATAATACCAATGATGCCATCAAATTTAACTCACGTTACATAAAGTACTTCAGGTAAAACCCTTAATTAATGTGCTTTCTGACAGACAATACAAGACGTTTAAAAACAATAAAATTACGTATACATATACAGACAACAGATTCTCATTACCCAATCAGGGATCTTACAAATCCGTTAGGAAAATTCTCATGTGAAACGAAGTAAATAGTTGGGATTCCATGAAGAGGCTACAAAAGCCAGTAAGCTTATTTTCATTTCATGACCGTAAACGTACCTAGTTGTTGAATTCGTTTAAAACCCAAAAAAATCCAAATTACAGCAAATAAACTGTCGGCTAGAATATTCCCCGTTCCTTCTATCGCATGTACAATTACATGAACTAGCATAAATAATAATGAAACTAGAATTTTAATTATATACAGGTGAAACGTAACAATGTTCAAGCACGATACACTGGTCGATTTAGACTGAGAGCAAGGAGTTGCAGATAAATTTCACGGACGTATAGCACAAAAAAGGAGAGTATCTAAGTAACTGCATCAGACATCTCATCAGTACCTAAAAACGGTACATAGGAACTTTTGTTTGCATTTCAATAAAGCGTTCAATTTGGAACCGAACGGACGAGATTAAACGCATTTGTATAACGTTCCTTCAAATAGTAGGGGTAAGATTTATGCAAAATTCAAAGAGTAGAGCTGTTTGTCTCTTTAAGAGTTTTCAAAGCTCCATAACTTCCTCAAGATTAGGTGCCACGCGTTGGCATGATAGCAACTACTTTTGAAATTCAAGTTAAACTACTACTTAGGTAATTTCAGGTGGTTTCAACTTGCCTTCACATTCATTGAGTATTTTGTTCCTGTTTTGTGGCCGGGCTTGCTCTATTCTTCCGGTATGAACATCCGCCACATGATTTCTCTCCTCGTCTGAACTCTCCAGTGCATATATCATACCCAACAGAACGAATTAGGAGAGTTCCATGCATATTCGAATACGCAATAAAAAATAATATTATATGAAGGAACAAACCTTATTACTTGAAGATGATGAGTTGAGCATTTTTCCGGTAGAGATGCTATCTACCCAGAATAGGCATTAAACTCATGGCACTAGTTTTCACATTGTCCACATCGGCTGAGATGAGTTACGTCTAATGTACTCCATAGAATGTGCATATGTCGTAGAAAATATTTTAATTGAGGGTTTAACCGAAAGCCAACTACTATAATATTTTGGTATGTAACTATAGGAGATAAATCATCACGAAATTTGCCGATTAATCTATACATGCACCTAAAACCAGATGTGGGGATGATATATGGTAATGTACTATTTAGAAAACGTAGATATCATTCCATAAAAAAAGAGAATTTGGTACTTAGTCAAAACCCTTGTACTTGTTTTCATATGTTAAAATTCAATAGTGGAGCATCTCTTGAATAATAAAAATTAATTCCGACATTTAACTCTCAGCGTACTTGGTCGTTAAAAAATCAGCTTACTCGCAGACCCTGGTGAACTCTCAATTTCGGTAGGTTTCAGTCAAAAAAATATTCTTTTATTTTTTAGCAATGGTATTCCACAAAGAAAATTTCCGCAGCATCAGTCAACAATTCTTAAAAAATATCGACCATGCTTGACGTTTTCGAACTCAGATTTACAATCTCACTATAATTCCAGATGCTTCCCAATGACGCCTTATCGTCAATGTACAATGTTCTAGAAAATATGTCGTATGTATTTTTTGGGGTGCACAAGGCTGTTTTGCACACCCGTAAATTATAAATACAACTAAGTGTCTCGGACTAACAAGATAAACTGTTCAATTCTCTTTTAAATTTACACTAGAAATTGCTGTGTTTTTTTTGTCTTTAACATACAACCTTTCGCTTATTATTGTACTTAATTCTTTTTTCTGGCTAAGCCCACATAATCAAAATTACATTTTGGAGTGCTTATTTGATATAGCACTCAGTTGTTTCCCATTCTACAACTAGCATTGAAATCCTTGTTAAGGTTCATTTTATTCTTTGAAAGAAAATACTATACCAAGTTTTACACATCTGGAAATGGAGTTGCCAAACTTTCAAGCAAATACCGGTATACATCAACTTGAAGTTGATAGTGTGCTAAAAAGGAATGGCTATCCCCATTATTTCAATTCATACGATCCAGCCTCATCATTTTCAAGTTTAGCACAAGCAAACACTTATGACTCCATTGATTTTACACAAAGCTTCCAGGATCTTCAATCCCAACAATTCCAGCTGTTCAATGGTCAAAACCCTCGACAACAGCCTCAATTCATTCAACAGCCTAATCACGAAACCAATCAACATGATCAAGTTCTTATGGACATGTTCAAAACAAAAGCAAACTCACTCCCTGAGCTAAAATCGAATTTATCTGAATACCACGAAAGATCAAATTCCTTTCTACTACAACCTCAAAGGCAAGAGTCGACCCCTTTTCTACCTGCCCTTGACATTCCCATGACTGTATCCATGAATCAGTACCCTGATATGACAACATTTGTGAATGTAAACTCAAACATAGCGCTTCCTATGGTGGATGCCCAGTTTGTGGACCATAAAGTGTGTAGTATTTGTGGGAAAAGAATCACCAGAGATATGTCAAGACACATGAGAACGCATCAACCAGAATCCAGATTTACTTGTAAATTTCCAAAGAGCCAATGTCGTCACAAATCGGGAAAGTTTAATCGACCTTATGACTATAAAAAACATCTATTAAATCGACATTTTACATTTGATAATGTATCCATAAAGGGTTTGCATAACTTATCCGATAAAGTTAATCATTGGGGTGTATGCGCATGTGGTCTTAGGTTTACTGGGAAAGATTGGTTAAAAAATCATATACTTACTGATGATGTATCTAAAAAATGTACCCATATAGAGTGGTAATAATACAAATAGTCACCATAAATAAAGCTATAGCTGTATATTGTACACCGATTGCAAAGATTCTCGCTAGGCCTTAAGTAATTTATTGCAGAATTCAATTGCGAAGTTTCGCAGCTTACGTATATAAATTCATCTTGAAAACTATGACACCAGCAAATTGAAGGAGAAACCAGGTTATAAAAGTTGTTACTTTCAAATGAGCTTACCTTGTTGCGTACTTCTAATTCAACCAATTTAACTGATTTTGGATGGCTTCTATATATCCTGTTACTTCCAAAGTGGTTGGGCATTTTATTTAAAATGACATTGGGATAGCAATGTACACCTAGAGACCAACATTTCCAAATATCAACGTTGTACTTGTGTACTTCTAATAAGCAAGAACTATATGCTTTTGACAATTGAAGATGAGCTCTCAAATGTGTTGCAAGAGTACGATCTAAAAATTCTGAATACAGAAACATTCAGAGAGGGAAACAAGCCCTAGGTTTTGGAAGATAAATGAAACAACAAGCGTGCACACCATTTAAGTCCTTTTAGAACGTGCCTGAAATAGACATTTGCTCCTTTTAAGTCAAATACACCAAGAGATAGAATCAATATTCCTAATGTCAACACCAAATACCATAATTTTCAAATTTCGGTGAACGAAAGTATTTCAATCAAGTTTGGCACTCCAAGCACAATCATATAGCTACTGGTATTAGACATGAAAGCAATTGCTCTTACAAATCGTCTCTAAAAGTTAATCAAAATTACCAGACAAGTGGATGAAAACTGATGCAAAATCTGCACTGGAAGGACCCTGCGTTAAATAAGCGAAAGAAGCAAAATTTGCCGAAGCCATGTAGAGAATCATGATGAATCAATTGAAGACGGAAGAGACAGATATTGCAAGCCAAGTTTAAACTAGTGGTTGAAAGTAAGGAAACTCCTAAAGACACTAAGATGGTTGGTAATTTTCGGAGTTTGAATCCCCTATGTAAACCTGGAATTTGTCAGAGTGACTACATAGAAAAAAAGGACCATAGGCTTAATACTCCAGTCAAAACAATTACAATACAACGGCGACATTTAATGAATGAAATTCATCCAGTATATTACAGCAAAATTCAAACTTGAAACCAGTGGAACGAAGTAACGCCCAAAAAATTTGCTCTTGGAAAACGAAACAAGAACACGACAGCGTGAAGAAAACCTTAAATTAAAGTTTTGGGAGCAATACTTACACGGATTTATGCTTAAAAAGAAACTTCTATGATGGTGTACTAATGCTTATTATCAATATCAGGAAAGGGCGTAACGTACAAAATAAAACAATTGTGAATTATACAAAAGAGGAAAATGACATATTATTGGCCCTGAGAATTTACAATACGTTCACTGGGCAAACTCGTAAATAATATGCGGGAAATTAATAACGACCACGGTTGCTGTAAACCTGAAAGGATTATTTTGTTGCTGATGTATTTCTTACAGATTTCCCGCCCCCAAGTTACATATACATTGAAAACAATGAGTGAGCTCATTTTCACACCTATGCTATCGTTTTATTCGAGGTATTTTCCTCTCCACTGTCGTTCAATCGTGGCATAAGATGGCATTTTTTTTGCTACTACTTAGCGCGAACAATCTCTTGTCCATTCGTAAATGGCTAATTTTACCGTGGTAACTGAAGCACTTGTTTCATGCAATCATAACGCATCCTCACAATCCTACTGCACCACAGTAGATCCGTCTGTATGCCCCAACCAACCTTCTTGTCGCTTACAATCAACTTCACTACATTTACTTGCCCGTACCAACATTGGATTAGGTCGAGTAGTGAGATTTGGTAGTATTTGTGGAGTGTTCAAATTTGGTGTCGTGTGGTGACCACAACATTTGTATTTCTCTGGTGTTCTAATCTATAGTACTCACTCCGTTGGTCGTTGTGTTAACCGTAAAGAATAAATGACAAACCACCATGGGAAATTGTCTATGAATGATTATTTCGAGTATTCTGGTGGCGCCTCTATGAAAAATGACTACCCTGACAACGATTTGCAAACCCACGTCCAAGATTCGTCGATACCCGGACATCAGGCGTCAATCGATCCCACTGCTGTAATTGCCACCAACTACCACCCAGATACGTCGAGAGTCATTCTTTCTTCGTCCAACACCATTCCTACGTCGGCAGATTTGATGCCTACTTCGCCATCTAACTCAAATTCCACCATTCGCTCGCTTGACTATACCTCGTTTAATACCCACAGCCAGAGACCAGGAGATGACTCGTCGAGGTTTATGGACCCGTACCAACATTCTCAGTACCCGCAACACCCATCTCTGACCCAGCTAGACCCATACGGTAATGTCTCGTTGCATCATCATATACCCCCCGAAAGTGCCGAAATACCTGGCCATAACGTACCGTCATACTCAACTCACCACAGTAATGCAAACCAGAATCGAATGGCTCACGATTTATCGATGGACCCGAATCAAACGAATGGCATGCTTAACCATGTCGAATTTCATAACCAACCGTTTCAATCATTCGCCCACGACGAGCCTAAACCAGATATTTACAATCGCTATGATACGAATGCATCTGGCTCAAACACTCCAAGTCAGCATTTTCCTCAGATAAACCAAAGTACCACGCACAACTTAAAATATCGGACTCAACATCCGAAAACAGACGACCAAAAGCATCATCCATCCAAAATCTCAAGTCATAGAAATCGATCCAAAAAGCCGAAATTTCACATTGATTTGGATAACATTAATAATAACAGACGACATGTGCTGAAAAATCACAGTGGAAAGTTTGGCTTAAATGAAACTAACTTGAACCTTCGAAATGTCATGAATAATGGACCTTCGACGACTGGAAACATCCCCGTACACTTTTCCCCAAAAGTGGTACTATCACCAAAGTCTGAATCTGGGTTAGACTATAACTGGAATACTGGATTTGATAATGATTTGGTTAATTTTGGTGATGACCCAGAACAACAAAAAGCTCATTTTAGTTTAAATCTTGATTCCACTAATAATGATTACGACTCGAATGCTTTCAGTATGGCGATCAATAATGTTACTCCTGGGATGAAACCACCAGGTACAGATCAATTCAACTATTTTGAGCGTAATTTTGAATCAAATTTGTCCAATCCTATGTCGGGTTTAGGATCACAACAAGTTTTCTTTTCACCTCAGATAAACTACACGGAATCTACATTGAACAATTTCTCAAAAAACTTCGAACAGTATTTGTCCGATGCTCAACAAAATAAAATTAAACAGGAGGAATTAGCAGGCATTCCTGGAGCTACGACACTAAATTTCACTGACTTAAAATTCAACAGGGAAATGAGTTTCGACAGTACAAGTTCCACCAGGATGCAAAGTATTAATGAAGGTCTGTTTATGACCATGGGAATAGAACCATCAGAACGAGTAAGCAACACAAGAGAGAGTATTGGAGGTGATGAATTCAACTACGACGATATGCAAGGTCCGAATGTAAGCGAAGGTTTTGCAGAATTCAAACAGATTGATGAAAATGTTAAACGGGAACAAAAAATCAATGGACCGCTGGGTAGATTGAATTTAGAAATTGGCAGTTCCTATGCCAGAAGCATGGACAAGACTAATGTTGAAACCGGAAATGAGGAAAATTATGGTCGTGATCTTCAACAGTTATCAGGCAATGAACCTATAAAACTTGAAAGAACCTTTTCAAACCAAAGTGATAATAGTAGTGGATCAGTACATTCTACCGCAAATGTGGTTGCACCTAGTAAGCCTAAAAAGAAGCGTAATCCCAAGGGAGCGGTATGCTCAGTCTGCGATAAATATATCAGTCGAGACTTGACACGACATATGAGGATTCACAATGAAATCGGAAGATTCCAATGTGTTTATCCCAAATACATGTGTAACCATAAAACACAATACTTCAATCGTCCGTACGACTACAAAAAACATTTGCTACATATGCATTTCAAATTCGATGATCCTACTGGTAAAGCTGTTAACACTTTAACGGACAAGCTACCATTAGAAGGAACATGTTTGGCTTGTGACAAGAGATTTATTGCTAATGACTGGATTAACGATCATGTACTCACTACAAATTTGAAGACCAGATGCGCTTACGTTGAGAATAAACCGCCAGAAATCAATCATGAAAATAAAGGGAAATAGTAATAGACGGGGTCGATGTATAGGATACCACAGAATGAAAAGATAGGTAGACACAATGTAGAACGAAATTATAAATATAGAACACTTCGATGTGCCTAGATCAGTCTATTCTGGATGTTGCATACTAATACAAATTGGCTTGAAACTTTGTTTAAGGTTAGTGCTATAAATAAAATATGCAATGTTTTCTTTTAGAATTGCCTCTATTATTGACCTCAGCCACAATCGTCAGGTAATGCATTCAAAATGACTTCCCCAGATTCACACAACCCGAGTATTTGTTCGAGAAATATTTTCTACAGAATCGCTCGGCAACATTAAAAAATTATCTAGTGCCTCAGGTACATTTTTAATTATACCGAGAAAGTGTGATGATGACTTTAAAATTTGAAGCATTGGGTTGCAAGAGAACCATTACCTATAATAACCGTGTATTTAAAGGTGAATAAAGTTCTCAAATTCTGAAACAATTACCAAAGTGCTCTTCGTAAAGTTACGACAAATGCAGGTAATTTATTGAGAATAGGAATATTGATCGTTATTGATTGGAAGTGAAGCATTAGTGACTGTTACAAACGCACTTCAAAAGAGGCGTATTTTACGAGCCATTTGCATGGTATGAATGATACAATGCAGAAAGTGCTATGGGAAACCGCCGCAGTGCTTCATTCAATTATGTATGGCTGTGTGGGTGACGCAAGGGTCACAATAGGGTGATCAATCATCTACAGATCGGAATGGAGTCTTAAATAGTAGTGACGGGTGAGCTCAGTGGCTGATACTCCGATCTAATACGAACTCTACAGTATCAGGTAGCATAGGGTAATAATGTGGAATGTAGTAACAATTTTGCTATCATTATGGTCACATAGTAGGTAAAAATTCTGTGCGATTGTCTGCGTGGAAACTGGATTCCAGGTTTAGTCTACGGAGGCTATTTGTAGACAGGCTTTGAATTGAATGTAGGCTTTAAACGGACCGAGCTTTCATAACGTGTCCGGAGACAAATTTTGTGTTGAAGTTGTGAGGCACCAACTATACTTTACCGTACTGTACTATGACGCTTAGACGCACAAGACCATTAGCTGATTTTGTAACGAATAATTAACAGGTTGTAATTCGCTGATTCCCGGATGTTAATGCATATGACGTTATTGTTTTTCAATGCAACCTTAGGTCAATTTTTTGACGGCATGCCTTGGAGAGATGGATGAACAAATTAGAGAGATGAGGTTAAACAAAATGAATAAAAAAAGTAGGGTGGTTTGATAACCTATGGACCGCAATAATACCGAAATATTGTTTTGTCAGCTTTTTGTGACGCCGTAGGTCTTCAGTTTAAAATTGAAGGGGAATTTCAGTTGCGTTTGGCTGCATTTTTTGACCCCAAAATTTGCGAAAAAGAATATGTAGTACCACATCCATTTTGATTCCGGGCTCAAAAGTATATAAACTGGCAAATCTCCCTGGATTCTGATGGTTCACAAATAACAATCAAATATGAACTTACGTTTTGTTTTGCTATTTCAAGTCTGTCTTGGATTGATTCAGTTAGACTTTGAAAAAGTCCGTTCTGCAAGATCTCGTCGCGATAACCATCTTTTGCAAAGAGATGGAACATCCGACTTGCAAGTTTCCAGTCAGAATCTTTTATATGTTGCTCAATTAGAGGTTGGTTCAAACAAGGATAAGATTTCTGTTCATGTCGATACCTTTTCTGGTGACACTGCATTCCCAGTTAGTAATGTCTATTGTAGTGTTTCTGACGATGAAGACTCAGATGATAGTGACGATGATTACTACGATGATTTTTACGATGAAGACGATTTCGATTTTGACAAGAAACTGGCCAAAGTCTTAGCTAGACAAGATGGTGAAGAAGACGGTAATGCCACTGATAATGACAATGATAATGATCATAATGGAAATGGTAATGAAGAAGATGGCAATGCAACTGACAATGATAATGATCAAGACAATGATAACGATCAAGACAATGATAACGATCAAGATAACGACAATGGTCATGAAAGTGATGGTGATAACGACAATGACAATGACAACGATCATAATGGCAATGGTAATGAAGAAGATGGCAATGCAACTGACAATGACAATGACAATGATAATGATCAAGATAACGACAATGGTCATGAAAGTGATGGTGATAACGACAATGACAATG
>ERZ778017.836-NODE-836-length-36419-cov-8.533027_pt1 | contig 36419 bp, 19 predicted proteins | sample MGYA00375747_ERZ778017 | MGnify/ENA primary metagenome ERZ778017 (study PRJEB29350, sample SAMN05509838) | bioreactor metagenome | biome: bioreactor; material: wastewater | place: South Africa: University of Cape Town | collected 2014-03-17 ...
ACAGAAAAAATATGGGACCAACTTGATTTGGAATATTATGACAATCAACTTAAACCAACCGATATACACCATTTAAAAATGAACCAATACCTCCATTGTTGTTACAGAATATACCGCCTACGACTAGCGCAATCAGACGAGTCAATTGATTTGTCTGATGAAACGGTGTCGAATTGGGTTCGCTATTTTACAACTTACGGAGGTATTTGAGTTGATCTTTAAAAAATAAAAATTTATTACGAATACAAAACATTATGGTGGGTTTTTAATTTATTTTCCCTTCCAAACTAAATGAGTATATAGTTACTTATATACTCTAAGTACATAACGCAATAAATGCATTTTAGTTAAAAAAAAAAAGAAACATGGCGGACAACAGACTCAAGGGGAGACTGTGAAAATGCTTAATTGAACTGTAAAGTTGCCATAAAGTATGTTCCCAAATATCATAACAAGGTGAATACTACAGATATTAAAACCAAGCTTTTCGTTAAAAGGCAGTTATTTTAGTATATATAAAGTAGAGATTAAACTAGAATATTTTGTTGGAATTGTCTTATAAACCGAGTAGACCATGGGTGTATACCGTCAAAATGAAAACACTTAAGAGTTATTACAGACAATTACCGGGAACTAAGAATTAAATCATACTGAAGTCGACTCAATATCCCTTCGAGAGTGAGAAAATTTTTGAACCCACTGATAGATATTGCAAATGTCATACACCTGAAAATCCAAATCTATCGTTCCGAAATCAAAGTACCATGTTTGACACTTGGGATAATCAGTTAGTTATCAATTTTTGAACAAATAAAATTGGGTAGGTGATTATAAATTTTGTTAATCTTGAAAGCATCCTCAACAGGTGTCGGGTTATGCTTCTTAATGTACCTCTTAACTTCAAAGAATGTTGTGTAAACTTTTTATGCGGACATTGTGTTTGGTTATCGCGACGAGGAATTTTCCCAGCCGTATAATTGATATACATAATATGGAGGTTGTGAGCAAGGATTCAGAAAGGAGTGATAACTGGCAACTAGACATAGTCATGAAAGTTAAACCTTAAAGTAATACAGTACACTAAGATCTATGTAACTAAAGAAAAAAGAGTGATGCACTTATACAAAAAAAAAAGTGTGATTTAGCTGATTGTGAAAGTCCTCAATTAAAGCGACTTCTTCTCAATCCAGAAAATTGTTGTAAGCTTAGTAATACAAAGTAGTCAGAGCAGTAAAATTAACGAAGGACACCGGGAGTGTTGAAGATAAGGGATTTTAACCTAGAGTATTTCAGTAGAACAATTGAATAAGAGCTAAAGGTATTCAAATAGATTACATGGTGTCTCAATCCTTTAAGAAAAAACATAACTACAATCCTTCAGTAAATGTATAGCGAGGCTGTCTCCTTAGCGATACCATGAGACACAATCTTGTTCTTAATAAAACATTTTTCACGTCTTTCATAATTGAGATAATGATGGTTGTATTTGCAAGATAAAGACATCGAGCTTTACAATATTCTTACCCATGTTTTTTATTTCATTCAAATTTAGGTACTACAATCCAGCTTCAATTTCAGTTTCTTTGAGATTATATTGATACCCGCTTACATAAACAGGGCCACCACCTATCATAAATCAACTGAACAAGAAAGGATTATCACGGCAAAGATACGACATATCAAAGAATCCTTACAATACTACTATCACCTAATAAGCACTAATGACCCAATTTGGATCTAAAAAAAATGCAACACATATTGCAGTAAGATAGCCGATAGAATCGGAAAATACGTTTTAACGTAGCAACTTTGGATTATTTTTAGAAATTTAAAAACACTTGGCGTGATTTGAAATCTCGTTTGCTGGATCCGTGAAATGCGGCACACCAATTAACTAGAGAGAGAAAGAAAGAGAGAGTGTGTGCGTGAGTGAGTGAGTGTGAGTAAACATTAAACCTATGGAGCTCTCAAAGGAAGATTCACTCATACATGAATGCTTCTGTTACAGGTCTGCTTATTATGCCTGAAGTGCACTAAGCGAAAAGTAGGTGGGATTGATACATGGTGCATATCGTGTTTGAAATACACATTTCTTACGGTGGGGTACTTGGAGGAGTATATGGAATATAGAAGTCAGCTCAATTACTGGGGTACTGCTGCCTAGACACTAATTATGTATGTAGATTGCTGTTTGTTTTAAGAAGGTATTTGAGATTGCTTTGTGGCTTCAGTGAAATTTTCCTTCCGCGGAGAATTTCGGAGATTGTTCTTGACTCGATAACGGTGTTAATGTATGCAACAAGAAACACAAAAAATGTAAATGAATGTTTCTTTTATCAACTTCAAAGTGGGTCCATCTACTGTGATGGAGTCAATGGAGCTTAAGCTTACTTTAGATATGTTTTGATGCAATCTCTCTAATCGAAATCAAAAATTTAGTGATGTGGTTATGAGCCTTGTATATTACAAATCCGTAACGGCTTCACATGAGGGTAGATAATTTTCAGACCAAGAAGGATTATAAGGAGGGGATTTAGTGAAATAGGCCACTGCTAGATGGCCCATCTTGGGCGGGGATCTTCAGACTAGGTTAACATTGAGGATTTTGTTCTGGGAAGACAGAGGAGAGTCCAAGCACATATTATGGCAAGTATACATAATTACACATAATAACACGTAGGATGATATTTTTACAATGCGAAACACACAATTCCAAGTATGCATGTTAACCGTTGATTGGATAAGGGGAGGCGGTCAACATTACATGATGAGCGCGGAATACTATGGAAAGACTCTAGAAAATCAACTTTTTACTACCCCAATCCACCCATTGAGGTTTGAATTGATGGCAAGACGAATTTCTGACTATGGTCAGCTAAAAATTTTTTCCAACAAAATTTGCTTTTGTCCCATCCTTTGGAGGAACGGGCCACAAAAAGTTTGTGTTCTCTGCATGCAACAGTCAATGCATATGCACATTAATGTCGTTTCGGCACAACGACCAATCCGCAAACGAAAAGACCTCAACTGCTACGACAAGCGAGTAGAGAGACACATTAAAGCGTTGCATCAAGACTAGTCGAAGAACACCAAAAGTTTGATACAATTGCTACGCAAATTTCTCGGATTTAATATGTTTCCGTCGCGAGTTCGTGACAAGAATTCCAGGTTCTGCATACCAACAAGGAGATGGTCTCCGATAACTCCTTACAACCTAACCCTATAATTGAAGTGGGAGTAGTTCGAACGGACTAAGCTAGGACGGAGTATGCCCGCCCCACCCTGCTGACACTGACAGACGAGTTGAATAGTAAATATAACGTGTATCGTGCAAGTAGTTATAGATAATCATGCCGAGCGGGAATGTATATTACGTCACGTACGACATTTATAATAAAATATTTCCTATGTAAAATTTTACCTTGATATGTCAAGTAAATTCACAACTATTGAAATTAATTTGTTTTCTTTTGTAACTGTTGGGGACTTTTGGTTATAATAGAGCAAAGGCGCTAAATTTAACCGCGTTTGTCGTACAGTGTATCATTTCGTGTATTTTAACTTCTTTACCACCGATTTTCATCGAGCTTTCTCCGCCACTTTGTTGTTGTTATGAATAGTAACTACCAACAATACACCCAGCCATATGGCTACTATTTGTCCAATAACGTTCCGAATGGTGTCCCACCTGCTGGCCAAGTAGGTTCAAACCAAGTGGACTCCTCTGCGGCAACCTCCAACAATTCGACCACCCAAGGTTCTAGTGCTGTTGGTAACAATTCGTCTTCTGGCCCATCGACATCGTCCGGTCCCGGTTCCACTAACACTGGAGGTGCTTCTTCAACTGGAGCCACCAGTGCTGCTACCAATTCGTCAAATACGGGCATGGTTCAAGGTCATGTACCAAGTCAAGTTCAAAATGGCACCAGCACCATGCCAATACAACCTTCGACTACTGATTATTACGCCGCCGCTAGATATCCTTACCAGCCAAACTACATGTATAATCAAATGCCAAATCAAATTTCTCAGCCTCAACCTCAACCTCAACATTATAATGCTTATTCTACTACGGCTACTTCAAATAACCCTAGTGGGCCAATTTCTGTGGTAGCTGCACCAATTGCTTCAGGAAACAGTGCTGTTCAATCTAGTACCACAGCAACCCCAATTCAAGATACCCTTAACACTTCCGCAACCTCCTCAGTTGGTCAATACCAACCTCCAGGTATCAGACCAAGAGTTACCACTACCATGTGGGAAGACGAAAAAACTTTATGTTACCAAGTTGACGCCAATAATGTGTCAGTGGTAAGGAGAGCTGATAACAATATGATTAATGGTACTAAATTATTAAACGTAGCCCAAATGACTAGAGGTAGACGTGATGGGATTTTGAAATCAGAAAAGGTTAGACATGTGGTCAAGATTGGTTCTATGCACTTGAAAGGTGTTTGGATTCCATTTGAAAGAGCATTAGCAATGGCACAACGTGAAGGTATTGTTGATTTGTTATACCCATTGTTTGTAAGAGACATCAAACGAGTAATTCAAACTGGAGTTACTCCAGCTGGAGCAGCAGGTGCAGCAGCAGCAGCTAACACAACTGGTGTTTCAGGCACTGGAGCTTCTGGAGTAGGAGCTACTGCAAGTGGTGCAACTTCTGCAACTTCTGTCAAAAGCAACGGTGCAGCTACAACATACCACAACTACCAACCTGATTATAGCCAATACAACCAAGTAAATGGAGGCAGCAACCTCCAACAACCAGGAGTAGCTGGTGTTTCTAGTGGTGATCCAAAGTTGCAACAAATGTACGGATACCAACAACCACTGCAATTACCACAACAACAGTACTATAACAGTGGAGCACAACAATACCCATACTACAACCAGTACAACCAATACTCGGGACAAATGTACCAAAACTACGGATACCAAGTTCCACCAGCATTACACCAACAACCTGCACCAGTTTCTGGGAACACAGAAAGTTCTGAGACTAAGAAGGAAGAAAAGTAATGTAACTAAGTCAACTTCTAAAACCATCAAAAGTTGGTAACGAATCATGAGTATGAAATAATCGAAATTATTCAATCAAAGCTATCCAGAGTTGAACGTAGGTCCATCCGCTAGTATTTCGCTTTAATTTTTTACTTAATTGTGTAATATATGTTTTGTATAGAAACTATCAATGAAATAGACTGATTATTGTTCTAACAACCCAGTAGTGATAGTAGTATGTGCTAACTTATTGACACAACCTTGTATTTATTGAATATGAAAAGCCTACTGTAGGCGACGCAGCTAAATGTATATGCAATAATCTTAGTTTCATAGAATAATCTCTTGCATTACATTTATGTAAGGCTTAACGACGTACGAAGAGCAGGCAGATTTACGATCATACACCTCGCTTACGGTATACAAACCCAGGAATGCAGCAGCACAAAAACGACAATCTGAGCCATCCACGTCAACAGGGAACTACATAAACAATAACCATGGCACCATTACATCAACTTTCGTTTATTTTGGCATACACAGCTACAACTTTCATGGCCCCTTCATGACGCAGTTCAAACTTCACTACATGCATAACGGAGGTTGACCACCATGTACATCATGGCCATAATCAGATGACTCCACAGGTGGTATGGGTCAGCAGTCCCAACTTCTCTGTCAGGTGTGGACTAGCAACTTTGCTCATTGGACATTTGGAACAGAATTACGTACCAGAGCACCAAAAATCGCCTGTGGCGTTTTGCCCCATGTAGGAAACGGAAGCCATATTATACTTTCCGTATATTACAGTCCATATTGTACCTTCCGATCTCGCATATTATGTTCTGATACCTCACTTTGTGGCCATAAACACGGCTGACTGTGATGCCAACTGGGCCATGTTTTGGAACCTACAGTCGTCCGGCCCCACTTGTGCGAGTGTCTGCAAAATGCGAGGTGCATTTTACGGATTAGTTGTCTGCCTGGTGGATAAAATTGGTTGCTTTAGGTCAACCACAGCCTCCTGTTGAGTCTCATATTCTCCCAGCACCTCCGGCCCTTCACTTCCTTTTCTACTCTACAATATTCTCACAGAAATACAATAGGAGAGCAAACTAACACGAAAACAAGCCATCGCGTTTATAATCCGGTGGAACATATTGTACTAACTTCAATACCAATATTGCCTATGTACCAATACTCTTGCTCGTTTCATGTTATCACGACTGTTCCGGTGTTGAATAGGTAATTTCTTCTCTGTTTTACATGCACCCTCCATCAACACCACGAAATTCACACTCACTATAACGAAACTCGACAGAAACAAACCCCTCCTTCTCCTGAGTAGAACTGCTCCAACTTTGACCGCATAGTTGCCCCGTAACTTCCATAACCAGAAACACTTACGTATTCGAGTTATCAACCTGTATACAGTTAAAATATAATCACTAACAACGTAATCTGTCAGAACACCACAATCAATACCAAAACAGAGACCAACATTTCAATCGTGTGAAGATTTCGCTATTTTCATATCCTCATCACGTTACACAGACACTGACTCATTTATGTGTTGGGAGATTTCTGATTATGAACCAGTCCCCGTCTGTAGTGCTAGGTTCAACAAAGCCCATGAAGTCCCAACCGTCGTACAATTCAACAGAGACAGGAGTAATGCCGTTACCAAACCATGGATTGGCTATGGTTTCCGGCCATGAGACAACAACACTGTGCGAGAGTTCGTCGCCACCAACTATTTTACCTCCAGCCATGCAAACATCCAGTGCTACTAGGCCGTTACCGAGACGATTTAGAAGATTCATTTTACGACACCTTATCGACGATCCAGCTGTCGATTTCAACGATCCTATTTTCAACAATGTGGTGGCAGATTCAGCCGACTCAAAATACAATGCTCATGCATTGCTACAGTTGCTTAGTAAGAACTATTTTAAGTGGGCAGATATTGACAAAACTAGCAATCCTGTGTTATATTATCCAGAATTGAAATCAGAGACGTTTTCAATGGAATACGGGTCTCCGTCAATGGACGGGTGCAATGCAAATTCTCCTTTTATTCGAGTCAATGATACCAGCTACACAATAAAGCATGGAAAATCACCCAGTCCACTGAGCTCTGATTATGACAACAGACAAAACAAACGGAAATGTCATTCTGGAAGTGACCTTTCCTCACAAAATAGAGAATACAGTGAAAGTGGACTTGACCAGCACAACGCACCTGCTCAAAATGATACCAATTTTATCCATGCAAACAATATCAAATCGGAAGGGTCATACATACCGCAAGTTTCTCGGTCATTGCCACCTATGCCCCAAAACTACCTTCCAACGCCTCTACAAAGCAGTGATACTTCAAAAGTTCAACAATTTACGAACGTTAATGATAATTTCGCGGTCAAAGGAACTGAAAAGGAGGATACAGTAAAACAACGAAAGGAAAGTAAGGTACGAAGTTTCAAGCAAACTCAGAGTGACGAAGAAGAAGGAGGTGGAAACTCAAAACATGATATCAGAATAACGAACAAACCAAGTAGTAATGTGAGTATCACTAAAACATATGGAGAAGTGTTTCCAACAGGAAATGGGTGGGTCAATTCTAATAATGAAAACTTGAAGTTATCTAGAGTTCTTTTGGAAAAATTCCCGCAAGTGGAAATTGAGAAAATATCGTGCGAAACTGAAGACTCTAGTTGCAATGTATGCAAGCAGGCACTTTCGAACTATTGGGAATACATTTCTCACATCATTGAACATAATAACGCAATTTCTGATTACCATTTCAAACATGTTCATTTTTGTCCTGTTGACATATGTCCTATGAATATTATTGGCTTCACAAAGAAAAGGGACTTACGTCATCACGTCCACAATTATCATTATTACCGTTCGAACATTCTTGAAAAATTCAGGCCGTGGGAGACTTTAATGAAGGAATTGAGCTATAACTGTATATGGCCAGGGTGTTCGAGTTCATTTTGCCGTAAAGATGTCCTAACCAGACATATTAAGTTAAATCATCAAAAAAATACTGATGTCAAACAGGGGGAGTGCTACAATTGTCATACAAATAAGACTTCACTGTGGTATAAGGATTTGGACTGTCAAACAATATGTAATGCTTGCTACCAATTTCAACGCAAGTACGGAACCTCACGACCATCTGTTGATAGAAGATTAACGGCAACTGAAGGAAAAAAGCTAATCAAAGAACGAGTACCGAAATGGAAAATCAATAATCCTATATGACAAAAAGGGCCATGTTAGAGTATCGTGTTCAAAGATAGTTGATACGAATTCAAATAAAATAATTTAATGACATTTACGATTCAAAAGGTTAAACTACGCTGTAAATTTTGGTTTTTCATTTAATCAAAAAAGTATTATTAAAGTACGTAATCTATTTGAAACATAAACCCGAGAAGTGAAGAAAATATCAGCAGATATTTACCGATGGATATTACCACAGCTTTGCAATTCATTAATTTTTCTTGGTGGAACTTGCACTAGTTGCATCGTCTGGACTTGTGATGTTCCCGTCCTCTGTTACGGCATCTATAGTTGTTGGTTCTTGATGTTTTGAGGCAATTGCTTTCAATCTTGCAATATTAGCGGTTGTTGATCTGATCGGTTCTACGACGTATGCTGAATCTTCTGGCTTATCAGTAGTTTTATATTCATCAGCCTCTGCGTCGTAGTAAGCAAATTCACCAATTTGAGAGAAATCAGTACCGACCAATTCTTCCTCTTCGTGTAATCTGATTCTCAATTGTGGAATTCTGTCCATGATTAACAACAAGATTGAGGTAACTACGAACGACCAAGCACCAATGGAAACAGAACCAGCCAATTGCAAACCTAATTGTCTGTAGTTGTGGTTCATCCATCCTCCAGAAATTTGCATAGATGGGTCAGCAGCAACACTACCATCAGAGGCAGCGATGTAATCAGCACTGAACAACCCAGTCATGAATGAACCAACAAAACCACCAACACCATGTAAGGCGAAAACATCCATACCATCATCGATCTGTAAAAAGTTCTTTAAATCAACTGCAAAGTTACAGATGATAGCTGGAACAACACCAAATGCGACAGAAGTGTAAACTGGAACGTAACCTGCGGCTGGAGTAATACCAACTAATCCGGCAATTGCTCCCATACATAAACCAACAGTTGACCATTTACCACCGGTTCTGAAGTAGTCGACAATCATCCAGGTCAAACCACCGGAAGCAGCAGCGACATTAGAGTTGACACAAGCGTACCAGGATCTGATGGTGGAGTTACCAGTAGAACCTCCGTTGAAACCGAACCATCCAAACCACAAGAACACAGTACCTAAAACAATGTAAAATACAGAATGTGGTTTATACTTTGGAACTTTACCATTTGCAACTGGATCATGACGTTTACCCAACCAAAGAGAATAAGCTAATGCAGCAAAACCAGAGTTTTCATGGACAGGACCCCCACCAGCAAAATCAAGAGCACCTAAAGTACACAACCATCCATTAGGATTCCACACCCAGTAAGCAATAGGACAATATACCACGGTTAACCATATGAATAAAAACACCATCATTGGAGCCAATCTAGCTCTTTCGCAACCGGCCCCAACCATTAAAATTGCAGTAACGGCTGCAAACATACCTTGGAAAAAACAAAATAATATATCAGGAACGGAAGAAACGGGAGCAGGACCAGCAAATACTGTTCTTAAAGCGAATTTGTTTAAGTCACCTAAGAAAACAGACCCAGTTGTTTGGGAAAATGCTAACGAGTAACCCCAGAAGAACCACTGAAACCCTGTAAGACAACAGGCCATAATAGACGCCCATAATAAAGATAATGCATGTTTCTTTCTCGAGAGACCAGAATATAAAAGTCCGATACCAGGTATCATAATCCAAACCAATACCCCAGAAGTACCGACCCAAACCATGTCGGCACGATTATACTGCTCGTTCAAGTCTGTTGTCATAAAGTTACCTCCTGGGGTCCCAGGACCTGTGAAGTTGGTATCTGACATACTGTAGGTGAAAATAAAAAAATATGTCAAGTGTGAAAAATCTAATCAAGATAGAGAAAACAATTTGAACAACTGGATGGATATACCTGGTGTTATATAGTCCGAGCAAACCAGAATTAGACTAATGGTGCCCGATAACACTGTAGCACACAAATTATTATCATCCAATCATAATCCCGTTTCATCAGGATAGTTATCTAAAGATAAGCAATATACACGCATTGATAACGGCTGAACAATACGCAACATAATATCATACATATTGCCATCAAAGTTTCGATTGTCTAGCGAATCCTATTGTATTCTGACTAACTAGAGAAGCTTAGTGGCCAGATAGCACCCGGTGTTGTTAGTATTCAGCGCGTTTTCTTTATCTGAGTTCAGAAATACTATAATCTTAGTGCATTTAAGATGCATTTCGCTTGTGTAATTCATGTGCATCGTAAAATATCGGGTGAAGGGTTTTCAAAGCCATGGCAAATATGTACATTGACATGCGGTAATAAAACAACAATGACAACTGTTGCAACGCGAACAAGACAACGATCATATTGTGCCAAATTGGGACAGTTTCTGGAATACGACCTAAATACAACATCAAACTAGTAGTACACCATTGGATGATTATGTTCAAAATTGCGTTAACCTGTTGATATTAACCAATGTGGTTTCAGGGGATTTTGATGCCCAGATAAACCAACCCTTTGGGAGATGTCTTATCTCGTAAATTATGAATCTTGTCATTGGTAATCGCGGCCAATAAAAAAGATTTATGGGGATATGCATTGCATTAATTGCAAAGTGATCTCATCGATGCACACCCAATTTAAGCCGATCATTGGCCAGCCTCGAGATGAGCAGACTGTTCGATATGGGGAGAAGCCAAGATCACGCTCTGAATATTGTGTGTAAATCCGTTTTCATGATACTTAGTATGCAGCAGTAAAATGTCATAGAGTCCAAGAGAAACATAGAGCGCCTGATACTTCGAAGTATAATTCTATATACAGCAACATTTATCCCAGGTTCGTCTGCTTGTGTTCACCGCACTTATAGACACCCGAAAAGTACGTTTTGAATGGTATCCACATCACAGGAATTGGTAGCTGATTATCTACGATACGATAACCATCACTTGGGGTCTAGTATCTGGCCCACAGAAAACTACCTGGCAAACATAGCCAGTAGTCCGTCCACGGGGTTAACGACAACGGTGTTGCTGGCGCATGGTGGTAAATCGCAGAACAAGTCGCGGTATATAGGTCCGACTCGTAGTAAATTATGGTCCGTATGGATCGGAATTGGAAATTAACGAAATCACCGAAACTTTAGGCCAAAACCCCAGCTAGCTCGCTAAGGAGTCCATATAGAGCACTAGAACAAGCGTGCTGGATAGTAACGACGCTTTTCCACCGCAATAAATTTGGTTTCCCCTAAAAACATAGATTTTTACCCACCGCTGTAGGAACTTTACCGCGACCCGTTTAAGTACCAGGCTATCCGTCAAATTCCACCATTTGCCACAAGAGTACCACCAGCGTGTGTCGACATTCTTACAGACCACTTATCGTATACTGCTTCCGTACTAGACACCATGAGTGAACCGGAAGTCAATGGGTCGTACAACTACCCTACGTCGATCTTGACCGAAGTTAGTCCAGCCAAGGCAGCATTAATATTGCCCAATACGTTGAACCAAAGTCAGCAAATAAACGATGAATTGTTGAGCTGGATCAACAATTACAACTCCACGGTTGTGAATTACAACAACCAGTTGAAACGGTTGGTTGAAGATGGTGCAAACATCATCTCTTCCAAGTCCAATATGGCGAATTTCAACAAGTACTGGAACTGTCTTTTGACGAGTTTGCTGTTGGAGTCGCAAACAAATGACTTGTTGATTAAGAATGTCCGGAACGACATTTTGAACCCGTTGAAGGTTAACAAGGAGGATGTTAAGTTGTCGGAGTTGTTGATCAACTCACAGGAATTGCAAGAGACGTCGCAGGACATTACGGCTGGTAAGCAGAATGCCGAGATCCAGTGGAACTACAAGGCGCCACAGATTTTCCAGAATTTTGAGAATTACAAGTCGTCAGAGTTCCAGTTGTTGTTTAATGTGATTTTGAATTTTTTCCAGATTCACAATGCTAAGTTGACGAAGAACCTTCAAAACAATGAAAACTCGTCCAATTACTTGGTTTCGAACTTTAAGCTTGATTTGGAGATGCAACAGTATTTGGATTACATATTGAAGGCTGATTTTAAGCAGGTTTCTCCATACGGCCAGCAGTTGGCCCAACAGCTGTATGCTCAACAGCAACATGCCAACAAGCACAATAAACGGTTGTCGTCTTTGGGATCGTCGATGTTATCACACGATTCGAAGCAGAACCATAAACTTCCTCAACCACCAACTTCTACGTCTCAAAAGGAAAAGAGACAATCGAAGATTAAATCTAAAGTTGGCTCGATTTTTGGTAGAAAGAAGAAAACTTCGAAGCTTTCAACTTCGGAAACTGTCCCTGAAAATGAATCTTTGTACTCTAGTTCGTCCCGTCCGTTAACAGCAAACGAATCTGTACCTTCTAGACGTGGTTCTCTTGCAAGATCATTTGATGCAAGTAGCAAGTTATCAGAACCATCAAAATCTACACAACAACGGTCTAGCTTCAACAAACCGGCCAGACCAGTTACCTCTACACCACAATTCTACACCAAATCCGCTTCTGGACAACCACAACCTGGTAGTTCAGTTCCTGATTCTCAGCTGGGATCTGCTGTTTATCCAATTCAAGAGTCTCCAGCTCAACCTGATGCCAGACAACAGCCATCTGATTCTTATCCAAATGCTGACGCTAAACTGCCTTTTGATTCTGCCACTAACGTCATGGGTCAACAACCACAAGCTTCAAATTTTGGAGCAACTCCTCAACCTTCTGTCGGTGCTTTATCTGAACAAAACGCAACAGCTCCTCAATCTAGCATTTCTGCAGCCCCTGGTGCTATTTCAGGTGCTGCTGCCGGTGCTGTTGCTGCAACACTAGGTGTAGTTGGCTCTAAACTTCATTCTCAAACACCACAAACCCAAGCATCGCAACAAGAAAATGTATTCGCGTCAAATGATGATTCGAGTAAAAATAAAGAAAGCTTATCGACCTCATCTCAATCAGAAGCACCTTTTGTTGGAGGTGAACCTATGAATTCCCCAGACACTGAAAAGTTACTTAACCCATCAACTCCTAGAGATTTTGCTAACGTGAGCCAAAAACCCGAAGAATCTCCTAACTTTGTCAAGTACGATGAATCAAACAGCTCCGATGATAACGATTCGTTCCAAGATGATTCTAAGAGGAAATCCATGTTGGAGAAACATGATTTGAACGAAGATTTATCTGCTCCACCACGACAATCATTTGACCAATACACTTCAAGTGAATACAGTGGACCTGTCGGACAAGGATCGCGTAACTCCAGTGGCAAGTATTCATTTGAAGTTGGCGATGAAAAACACATTAATGATGCTGGGCTTGGAAGAGAAGTTTCTGAACCAGAAGGAGAAGGTACAGTACCAAAGTCAAACGTTGTACAAAGCAAACCCCCACCACCACCTTCGAGAAAAGTTATTCACCACGAAGATTCTGTTGGTTCCAAACGTGGAGGTGTGAATTCCCAGTTATTCCACAATTTACCTCCAACTAGGGACTCGGTTATTCAACCAAGAGACGTTTCGGGTGCTACCTTTGGTGGTTTGATTGCGCAAAACACGGGGAATAGTTTGATCAAGCAAGATTTATTCAAACATTTTGACACTTCAGACTATGTTACGAATGAAGGTTTGAATAGTTCCGTCGCTGAAGTTATCAATGTTACTTTCAAAGATGGAAAGCCCACCAAAGCACAAGTCATTGGTGAAATTGCGTTCAATTACAAATTGGGAGATGCTGAAGATTTACCTCCTCAAAAACCAATTTCTTTAGAAATTCCTAACTCGTTCGATAAGTTGATTTTGAACCATGACTTGTTAGAAAATGTTGGTGGAAACATTTTCCAATTGACACCAAATTTCATCACATCAAAGACCTTGGGAGGATTGAAGTATTTGAACAAATTACAAGAATCGCAGATTCCTATTGTGATTCAACAGATTTGGAAGTACGAGGACCACCAGTCGTCATTGATGATAAACTTGAAGTTGAATCCATCGATCAAATCAAAATTAGTTTTGGAGAATTTGGTTGTTTCTGTGGCACTTAATCCTGATGTAGAATCAACATCAGCTTCTTCCAAACCACAAGGTTCGTTCAACAAAGAAAAGTCAAGAATTACATGGAGATACACTCAACCATTAGTCTTGGGTGGAAGTGGCCCTAGTGAAGAGAAGTTGATAGCAAGATTCATGACAAATGGAAGAGGATCCGAACATGAAAGCGGAATTCAAATCAAATTCCAAATCCACGAGCCTCCGTTCAGCACCACCACCATTGTGGACCATGACACCAAACAAGAAATCCCAACTTCAAGAAACATGATTACCGGGAACTACAGTGGCCATGAGCAATAAGAACGTGTTAAAAACAATGATGCTATATATTTATATAATTTCAATTATGATCTGTTTTGATATTTGTATTGCACAGCTATAATCGTAAAGGAAACATATATAAAAATGATTAGTCGTTTTTCTTCTCGGTTGAAGAAACCTTTGAATCGGTCAAACCGTCGTAGCTCTTTTGCAAGCCAGCAATTTGCTTCTTCAAAGTGTCGATATCTTGTTGCTTCATTTTGAGCAATTGAGTATATTTTTCAATTTCTTCTTCGTTTGAGGCTGAGGGCTTGAAATTTCTAATGGCCTTTTGTTTCAATACCATTTTCTTCACGATGGTGAGCACGGTAAAAATGGAAACCATGAGGTACAACACAGCACCACTGATGTAGAGGTTTCTTTGAGCATAAAATTTCGAGGCCAATTGGTCTTGTGTCAAGGCCATTTTGGCTTTGCTGGATTGATCACTAGCATAGTATGGGTTGTCAATAACACTTCCGGTGAAACGTTGCAAACGTTGGACACAGTCCACAACTTGCATTGTCATCAACGTCGTCCAAAACCAAACCCCGGTTTTGAAATAGCTCGACTTGTCTAATGTCATGGCAATATCGACAATCTTGGTTCTGATAATGTGAGGCAATGGTAACACTAAAAGTAATAAAAGGGTCATTTGTGCACAAAGAGTGCAGAACACTACTGTCATCTGAATACTCATGTTGTATACCTCTGTTTTGTTATAAGTTCCACAATTGTACTATCAATTGCCGTTGTTCTTTTGCTGTCAATTTTCAAACCTGGAACTCTAGTGAGTATCGAAAAATGGGTTTGTCCGGTATATAATCATGTCAAAACGCATATGCTTCTACTTCGAGGAGTTTAGGTGCTCGGGCAGCGGGTCACTGGCGGTGTGGTTAAGGTTGTAGGTTATGGAGAGACGCGGTTCTACGGTGTGGTTTCCGGTGGGAAATTTCATCGAATTTGGCTTGGTTTTCGAGTGGCAGTAGCTGGCCTATGGTGAAATTTTAAGTGCAACACATGAAATTACTTGGTAGCGTTACTGGGTGCTAGCGGTGTTCTACACAAATGGGTCACTATACTTGAGTGAGAAACGTCTACGCTGGTACTGAAAATAATTATATATTAGTTTCGTTGTATAGGAGTTTTAGTGACCACTAGTAGGAAAATTTTGCAGCCATTGGTTAATTGTCTGAAACTTGCACTGGCCGTGAGTTTCATCAATGCGATATTTCCAGGGTTGATTGGCTCTTTTTCGAAAACTGGGAGAGTTTCAGGTGTTGTCTTGTAGTAAATGTCGTATGTGCCTTGCACTTATAATCCTGTAACTTTCTTAGCATAGTTGAATGCTATGAAACTGAACATCGCCATGCAAAACACTATACCCCAGAACCACGCCAACCCGTTGTATTCTTGACCGGGAACCAAACAGTTCATCCCCCATAAACCTGTGACGACATTCAATGGAAGTACAATGGTACCCATAACTGTTAACTTCCCTAAAACATCATTAGTAGAATTATTGACTCTAGTCATGTCAATGTTTATTTGAGCAAGGTAGTTGGAGTGGAATCTCGCCAACAACTGTTCATGGTGATTTAATGCTTGTACCATAGTAACAATATGATCCTGGATATCTCCAAGATACATGGCAATTTCTGATCTACTCTTTGCATTGGCATTGTCCGCGAACCGTTTACTGAATGCACGTACAACATCTGCTTTTGTTCCTAACAACCGCAAGACAGACATAACTCTCTTTCTGCATTCACCAATTCTTCTCAACATATCACCTTGACGTTTCCATCTAATAACTTTAGAATCAGTTGACCTTGACGATGTAGATTTTGATGACGTCGAAAACGACCTTTTCGTGAAAGCTCTTGATTCCAAAATTCGATCGGTTGCATTGGCGATCCCGATATCTACAGTAGACTTGGATCTTGGACGTTTCACAAATAAATTCTCTTTTGGTGCCTTCTGTCGGTTCCTCAACATGAACCCTGTTTGTGATTGGTCTTCACTATCAGAATCGTCAGAGTCGTCGGAATCGGGATCCATGGATTGCATCTTGAAAAGTGCATCTTCAATAGAATTTACCTCGTCTTCAATTGATTCAATCATTGGAGCAAAGGAATCGGTAACATCATCAATTAGGGCATAGCTGATCCAATCAGGCGTAACCGTGATATGATCACGCAACAATCTTGCTCTTCTTCTTACATTGATTGGGTGTGGAGTCTGACTGAAATGGAACGTAATTACAGCCTCTTTGAAAACAATCATGTACATATTCAATGGAACCAATTCACCCGACCTAATCTTTCTGGTAATCGATTTAACACTCTGTGTATCCTTAGTTGGGTTGCCAATCGAGCGACGACGATTCTGTGAACCACTGTCTCTTCTTATCCAGGTGGATGGTTTCCACCAGGATCTTGCATTTTCTTGGTCGTATAATTCTTGCAACTTGAGGATCATTTTTTCTTTTTCTTTTGCTTGCTGTTTTCTTCTTTCATGAACAATGTCAAATGACGTAAAACATACAAAGTAATATGACTTGAATAATTCCACTTTTTCACGAGCTTCGCCCAAGAATATATCTTCTGTTGTCAATGGATGAATTCCGAAAGTTTTTGAAATTACCTTCATTTCATTTTCGGTTGGATCCAAGACATCCAACCAAAATGGAGTATAACTTTGTTCAATATCAGTTCCTGTTGCCGATGTGTTACCGTGATTTGAAGGAGGAACAAAATTTACTGTCGCTCCGCCTGGTTTGGAGTCCAAGTCAGTATTGGAGGTGGAGTTAGCATTATTTCTAAATGGAGCTAAACCATTTCCGATGGATACTGAGGATGGCGATTTAGACACTCCGACAGAATAGTATGATGGAGAAAATAACGACTGTAATCGTTCAATAGTTGTATCGCCTTCTTCGTCTGCTATCAATCCTGATATTGTAGGTGAATGAATAGTCTTATCCAAGTCTTCTCTGAAGTAAGTAAAACGAGGCGTAGGGTCTTTTTTGTTCTTCAAAATTGATGGAACATTCTCCCATGGTTGGATCGGCTGTGGTCTAACTCTAAGTGGTTCTGAATGTAACGATTCCACTTCATTGACCTGGATATTATTCAACAAAGGAGCATCATCCTGCTCTGAAATCGTGTCGTATGATTTCCGTGGTACAGGTGATTCCAATGATTGACTAGGGGACAGAATATTAGCAACATCGTTAGAATGTTTGGGTGAAAATGGCGATTGTACTCGAGAGGGAGGCTCCATGCGAATTTCTTGTAATTCTTGCAATTCTTCTCTGATGAATTCCTCCATCACTCTCAAATCTGGCCAGCCGGAAATGTCCTCTTTGTCTGGAGCAAAGACATCGTCTAAAGACGACGAGTCATCGGAGTGTTCAGATGGAGGATTCGACCCTCCAAATCCATACAGATTATTAGAAAAAACATCACTGGAATGATCATTAATCCTATCATTTGAGCTATCGAATGGATTATTCCATGTGCTTGGGTGTGTTATTTCAGGAATTTGTGACAATCTGTGCTGTTCTTGAGTGTATGCGTCCATGTCTAACGCAATTGATTTGGAGTTGGAGTACAAATTTTGCAAATTTTTGTTGGTAAGCGGGAAATCTGTTTGTCTTCTATCAATAACAGGAACATGACTGCTTCTTCTTCTTACTCTGGATGCGGTGGTGCCCAAGTTGGACAAATCAGTTTGATTTCTGTGATCAATGTACGACTCAAACTCAGGCTGGGTATCTTTAAAACTCGAAGTTGCACTTGCTGTTGGTGGCAGCGCATTTGTAATGTACGATGCTTCTGGAAATGGTCTTCTTTTGTTCTTTTTTCCCATCGTTTATTATAGGAACAACTTGCTTGGTTGGAAGAGCAATTTCTCGGGTTACAATATTAAAGTACGGCACATATCAATTTCTTTCGTCACTGATTCACCGCCATGTGGGCCCACAGTACGGCGGTGTCGACCGGGGACCACGGCGGTGTCGATCAGGACCACGGCGGTGTCGACCAGGGCCACGGCGAAGTCAGACTACTTGCTGCCGCCAAGAAAGTATACTTGCTAGCCATTTTATACAGTTTGCAGTCAACAAGTTATCTATTCCATCTAGACTGGACCCACGCCAAGTGCCGTGCAACGCTTTCGGTGAATATGGACGCACTAGACATGTAGGTTAAGCCAACTGCGTCTATTGTCTATGAGGTGGTGGTGATATTTCGGGAGCGCAAATGGCCCAAAGTGTCCATTTTTGGCTATTGTGCTTTTGTCCCGTTGGGGGTCTTTTGTATGAGTGGCCCTTTTCATTATTTATAAGAAATAATCACTATTGTCACCAACGTTAAGGGTTTGCACAGACATGACAGATTAAGTTATTTTGTGGTGTAACAATTGTGAACGCAAAACGTTCGCCAAAAATAATCCCAAGAGTGGTTTGAAGTATTATGTATGAACTACTTTAATTTTGGTAGATCTATTTTCTGATGCAAACCGGGTATGTAATTTCCACTTGCGTCGGTCTATCTTGGGTTTAATCTGCTCGTTTATGAATGTTCCGGCAACCAATCCAGATGTCCGATTGTCGGAATATTCCAGTGCATTGCCTTGCTTTGCATACTTGTATGCTTTAGCCCGAAAAGTACCAAGCCTCGGATTTATCGCACAATATTCCTACTCTGGTGTGATCCTAAACGAGTTGTAGTTTGCCTCCGTGGGGCTGTGGTGTTGTAGAGGAATCTTGACCAAAACCTGCTGTGTTCGCACCCAAAATTTCCATCAACATGGTCGTTCAATAAAATTACATTTGGCAACTTAATGTGGTTTTTTGATTTGTGATCAATCAATTGCATTGTAGATATGCTTGATCTAGTACATTCTATTCAGCTACACATGTATTTCTACCTATTTAGTCGGCTTCAGATTCATTAGATGCTCCGTCTGGTTGTTGACTTTCGTTCTTTGCATCTTGCTCAGATACCTCACTTTTTATTGATTTCAACTTCTTGACCAGGTCGATGTCATTGTTCAAGTCATCTAGAGCTTCTTGGACCTTGCTAGCGTTGCCAATTAACTTCTGCCAAAGATCTTCCGTCAACGAAATACCTTTTTTCCCGGGTTTCTTCTCTCCAGTTTTCTTGTCAACGTAAAATTCCCGTATATCGACAATATTGATGCCATTGAACTTTTTGATCGTTACTAGCTTCTTTCCGTCCAACTCAATGGTTACCTCCTTAGATTTTTCAGCAGGATCAGTAATGTTCCGTTTGTATGCCATTTTTGTATTATTGTTGGTTACGTTCTTAAATTCCTCCCTAAATTGTTCCTTACTATCTACAACTGGTGCCATATACACAATATCTGGAAAATATTGAGGTATATTTCATTACGTGATTTTAGTTCAAGCGTAAGGTTTCTTGACATTCACAAATTTCCTATCTAATCATATATTGTCGTTTCTCTATTTTTGATATACTTACTTCTATATTAAGTGGCTAAATATCTATTCCACTTTGTCTAATTTACTCTTTATATATACCACTTGGCCATGTTTCATTCATATGATTGCCTAATTCTTTCTGAACTTTTGTAACGTGTATTTCATCCTGATCGTTGATACCTTTTGCGTTGGTTTTAACCTGGTTGTAGGCAGATATAGCTACTTTCAACTCATCCACATTGGATACACCCAATACAACTGACGTCTTTTTGTTCCATTGTAAATTTTGTGGGTTTGGTTGGTCAATTGTAGAGAATAACCAGTTTTTAATGGCATATCTGGTGGACAAATCTGCCAATTCAATGTTATCGTTCTGTAATAAATCGGCCCCGATTTCGTCTACTTTATTGATTAGCTTTTTGTCAGCTGGATGGAACGAATGTGTCGTGCTCGATCTGAGCAATGACATGCTCAAAATCGACCCGTTCAAAAGCTTCTTAATCTTACATTCTTTGAAGAAACGATCGTAGTACTCAAACAAAATCGTGTTCTGAATACACCCATTGGAGTAGGATAAAATTGCATCTAATGGACCGATGTCCCCAGTAGCACATTGAAACGCAATCTCATACAATAACTTCACTGGGTATCCAGAAATCCCAAAATTTCGGATAACATTTTCCTGTTTTAACAACTTTAATTCACGTAAAGCTTCGAAAATCTGCTGTGGTTCTACGAATTCAATATCGTGCATGTACACGAGATCTAAGTACTCTACACCAAGTCTTTTCAATGATCTTTGCACTGATTTTCTCACGCTTTCCCTTGAGTAATCAAATTCATCTAACCGAATTCTTCCTGCCTTAGTACAAATATAATACTGGTTTCTGGGATACTTTATCTCAGAAAGTGCTTTACCAAGTAACTCTTCTGATGGCCCGTAATATGGTGACGTGTCTATGGCATTCAATCCCAATTCAAATGCGGTTTCAACAATCTCTTTGACCGGCAATGCCTGAGGATTTGATGAATATTGATGGTTGAAGACTGCTCCACCAATGAAAATCGGTGGGAGATTTTCAATCAAATATGGCTGTTTCACTTCTGGGTCACGAATACGTTCCATACTTACTAGCCTTATAAAATTATATCTGACAAGAAATGCTCATCGCACTGTGGACTTTGTACACAAGTCTGCGCATTAGTACCACGCTCTTTCCCGCCACAGCATTTCAGAAAGTGTTTGGACCCAAGTACATGCAGCTCAGAGGATGTTCTTATCAGTCCATCGCGATGCCTCTACATATACACTATTAGTTACAATTCATGTTTACTAAATTATAAATTACATCCCAACCAATAGTCAATTATAGTACAATTTATAGTATTCGTAGAGCCACTTCCGCGTGTTTAGAAAACGTCTTCACCTTCTACCAAATAGTTTCCAGGCACCAATCCTACTAACCCTTCACAATCACCACAGTTTGCAGCCAATTCACACACATACCAATTGTCTTCCTGGCGGTTGATAATGTACATATTCCATCCTTTCTTCATATATAGCTCACCTTCGTGCTGAGGTTTGTATGTGTATCTAGCTTTTGCTTTTCCAACATAATTGTGCTTAGAAATAGGTGTGATTCTGGAATTCATCATTATGGAGTTGAGGTCAGTATATGACTTTGTTGGTGATTTGGAAATGGTCCGTTTGTGTTTAACAAAACTGGAAAAAGCCAGGTCTATCATACTTTTTCTTCTTGATTCGGTCTTTTTCGATTCTACTGGCTGCAAGGACTCTATTATCATACTTTGTGGTCGTGAATAGTATCGTGTAGCAACTTCATTGCTGTCATTGACAAAATCGGATGTTGGGAGTTTGTTGTGGGAAAACGAATCTTGAATATTGTCGTGAATTTGGACTGTTGCGTCGCTTTGTCTCTGGTTTTGTTCTCTTTGTCGACGGACTGATCTTCTGAACAGACTCACATCTCCGTCACCACCGCTATTCAAATCTTCCAATGCTTTTGCAATGAAATCCACCGAAAAGTCTTTTTTAATGTCTACTTTAGGTTCCAAATTTGGGATTTCTGTTTGTCTTATTATTGGTAACTCCTTTGTTTGACGGTTGATCTTGTCTTGTACAATATTCAATTCTTTTTCGCCTCGTCTTGGTGAGTTCCAATGACGGCCTGCTGAGGACGAGGTATAGTTTGTATCATCAGAGTACTTTGAGGAGCTAGTAGAATTGCCGAACTTCTTTGATTCGTCAAAAACATCTGTTTCGTGGGAGTCGGTTGATCTTATATCCTCGGGAACTTTTCTTGCTACTTTGATTGTTGGCTGTGAATAAGATACTGATGGTAATGGCTTCTCGGCAATATTGGCAGAATGAGGATGAGGCTGTGATGGAGTTTTTGGAATTGAAATCGCATCTTTCTGAATTTTTTTTGCGTTGGACTCAACTGCATCTTTGTAGGAATAGTTTCTGGTTAAAATTGAAGTAGAATCGGGCAACTGGAAGTTGGCCAAAGTGAATTCGTCCGTATGGTTGGATTCGTCTACTCCATCCATAAATTCCAAATACTCAGGAGATTTATAAATCTTATTTCCTGTTCCATATGTAAGTGCAAAGGCTTGCAAATCTTGTGGAGGGTTTATTTTTGCAAACCATGTTCTAATGGCATCAGAGGATTTGTCGTTGTCCACACACAACGTGGCAATGTTATTGCAGAAATGGAAGCAATTAACTTTGATACTCTGGACTTTTTCAATTTCCAACTGATAAATGTCTTTCAAGGCAATGGCCCAGTCTCGTGTGAAGATATCGTTGATCTCTTTATAGGCTGCCAAGCTGATTTGATACTCCTTTCTATATTTCGTTGCTTCACTCGATAATTTTGCTGCCTTGCTTTGATGTCTTTCTAACTCTTTTCCCCAAGTTGTCTGAGTCAAGAGATGATTCTGTTTCAATGCACCACAGCTCTGTTGATAACTTTCCTTGCATTGGTTCAATTGCGAAGCTAACTGGACTTTTTTCGAATGTAACTTGTTAATGTGGTTCATAATTTTCGAGCTCTTTGCTTTGTATGTGTTGTAGAACGTTTTCAATCCTTCGTAATTTATCGTTTCGAGGTTTCTAATAAACTTGGTGTTATTTTCGATAATCTCATCGTTTCCACGATCCAACCGGTCGAGGCCCAATTTCAAAGTTCCTATCTCATTAAAACTGAAAGCGGATCCGTTTAATTTACCCAAACGTTTACAATAATCCTTTTCAATTGCAATTCTCGTGTTATAGTAGTTTAATAAGTCAACTAAGGTATCAAGTGAATCGTTGACTTTCTGATTCACAACTTGCACTCCTTGGAATTGTGAATCCCAAAAATTGTTTATGAATGTTGGCTCTTCCACCATTTTTGTGTACAAAGAAGAAATAATCGTTTCTTCGGCTCAGTTTTACCTTTAATCTATCATCCATCGATCGTAATTTGTTGTTTATTCTTTACCTAATTGGGATGGTTGCAAAATTTAGGTTGTATGCCGGATTTTCTTTCCACTTTTGAAGCTTTCCCCAGAAGTCCACTAGGTTACATATTCTTTAACTACATTGATATTTTTGAGGTATACATTGTTGGAACTTCGTATCAACAGTTTCTATAATTCTGCTAATTTGCCGTTGAAAATAATATCAATGGTAAAATACACGCAAACTGGTATGACATAGGTTACCTCTTGTCAAGCACAGTATTTTCCCATAAACAAAACAAAAGACCAGTGAGACCAATATATCTACTTTACTGGAGTTGGTTATACTATAACGTTTTATTGAAGCATCATGTTATGAAAATTGCATATCGCTTGCTCAAAATGGCCCTCGCGGCTGATTCCGACACCCCAAATACTACCCTCAATACAGTCCATCAGCACTCGAAAGTACAAACTCTACAAGCTCCTATACCACGTATCTTGACGAACACGTCAACTCGTTCTCCATCGTAACAGACCACCATTGCACCGGTTAGATTCATTCCCCTCTTGACCGCATAACTGGTTGGTTTCCCGGTCCGAAAATCAGTAATTTTTTTGTCATCCGTACCACCTTTACCGATCAATGGCTCCTTTCCTTTGCTTTTTTCGCCCAAATGAGGCTTTGTTTCACTCTCCCGAGCTTTCTTCATATCTTCACCACACAAAAATCTCGCATCGAGCAATCCCAGGTCACGTGATATATCACTTTAACAATACCATCATATATTTGGATAGAGATACCATAAAATTGCCACTCTTTGGTGTTGTTAATCATTATTGTACTTGTTAATACCTACCATACCATTTTTCCGGTTATCCTACGCTTCCATCAACAATTTTTGTTAGCATTCCTTCTTATCTATGGCACGTGATCCCGGGCCGGCATCTATGAACAGTTTGCTATCTCAAAAAAATCAAACGGCTATATATATTGTGAGAAAGCCCTGCGAAATCCGATATTACTCACAGACATGACGGCTAAAGAAAAACTACAGACGGTGAAAAACACACGTGTGTACAAAGTAGTCAAATGGGTGTTTGATTTTTTAGTGGAGCAATGGTTTTTCTGCTTCCTCGGTATCTTCATTGGATTAGCTTATAGATTTCCAGAATTTGCGAAGCTGCATGGGACGATCAGAGCACAATATAGTATCGGTTATGGTGCTGTAGCAGTTATTTTCTTGGTCAGTGGAATGTCCATGTCGTCGAAAGATTTATTGAAGAACCTGTTGAACTGGCGAGCACATTTCATTGTGTTAACGTCATCATTCTTGATTACTAGTTCTATTATCTATGGGATTGTATGTGGGATCAAGGCATCGAACAATCCTCAGTTTGATGATTGGATGATGGTGGGGTTGATTGTGACACATGCATGTCCTACAACTGTTAGTTCCAATGTGGTCATGACCAAAAAAGCTGACGGTAACGATATTTTAACTTTGTGTGAGGTTTTCATTGGTAACTTGCTCGGTGCATTTATTACGCCCGCGCTCTTGCAGATGTACATGACGGGGACGTGGGAGTTCGGTAATCCGCAACATCAGGGTGGTACAACCGAGAGTATTCAGTCATTGTATGGTGAAACAATGAAAGAATTGGGTTGTTCTGTATTTGTACCGCTTTTTGTTGGTCAAGTGTTGCAGAATGTCTTTCCAAAACAAACTAAATGGGTGTTGACCACCTTCAGATTGAGCAAAGTTGGATCGTTTATGTTGATTTTAATCATGTGGCAATCATTCTCAACTGCGTTTGCACAAAGAGCGTTTGAATCGGTAAGTCACGTTTCCATTGTTTTCTTGGTTTTGTTTAACATTGGAATCTATTTATTTTTCACTGCATTGTGTTTGGCATACTGTAGGCCAATTTGGATTAAGAAATTGTTTCCCACAGAACCAACGAGTGAATCGTCCAAGATCTACAAATGGGGACACTGGTTGTTAACCCCGTTCTACTGGAACAGAAGAGATACAGTGGCGATTTTGTTATGTGGTCCTGCCAAGACTGCTGCTTTGGGTGTGTCATTGATCTCTTCCCAATACGGTTCATCTAACCCGAATTTAGGAATCATCCTTGTTCCGTTGGTGCTTTACCAAGCGGAACAAGTTATGACTGCACAGATCTTAGTAAATTTTATGAAAAAATGGATCCATCTGGAAGATAAAAAACCTGATGATGAGGAAACTACGGTTGAAAGTGCTTATGAGTCAAATAAAGATGATCAAGTAGACGAAGTACAAGTACAATCCGGGGCCGAAAGTGTGTCAGGCAAAAAATCTGAGGTCGATGTAGGACAAAATAGCAATGACTACTCAATGACAACCAGTGACGAAGTCAGAAGCTAGATCGTATCGAAATTCATTTGCATAACCAGCCAATTCAAATGGCTGATATTTATTTCATACATGTATAATAGACAAGAACATACAATGTTTCCACCTACATTTACAAACCTTATACAGTAGTACACAGTCCAATTAAAATACTTCAGAGTGACAATAAATATCAGGAGCATATCTCGGTCTCTTATTTTTGATGCATTCGTGTTTGATCAAATTGACAAACAGTTGTGGGCCACAACTGCTTACTGACAACGCTTTAAGTTCTTTATCTGTTAATTTCAATGCTTCTTCCTCTATTATGTAAGCAAGATCGGGACGTCTGTAACTGAATTGGATCGAACAATCATCGAGTAAAGATACGGAAGACTCCTCAGAAGTCCATTTATCAAAGACATCAATACTTTCGGACTTCTTGCATGAAGAATCGAGTCCATCCATTAACCCATCGCTACTCGTATTTTCAATTGAGCTATTACCATTGTCAATTTGTTCAGATGATTCTTGAGTAACATAAACCTCAAATGCAATAGTTCCATCTTTAATATAGGGGAGAAGTTCTCGTAAGATGTGTTTGTACCAAAGTATATTGCTCTTCTTTCTGACTACCCAAACGAATCTTATAGAGACATTTTGAGGTCTATGGAGGAAATCTTCAATAGAATTCCGATGTTTTATTTCTTGAACTAAGTCTAACACAAGGGGGAGGGTATATGAAGCACCAGCACCAGCAGATAAGAACAAAGATGTATCAAACGATATTAATGGCTGGTGCTTTCCACCCGCTGGACCAGCGATAGAAGCTTTCAATTGAAGAGTTCCTTCTGGGTCTTCTTCCTTTATTTGTTGCAACTTTTTAAATAGTTTCTTAGTAAACCCATTCTGTTTTCTAATCACCAAAACGATATTACCAGATTCTGGTAAACTGGAAATTGTAAAAGGGTGATATTGGAATTTGCTGACTTTCCAAACGTTCAAATACACATGTTGACCTGGTTTCCAGGTATATACTTTGGGTAAAAAAGTGGTCCACCAAGGCTGTTCAGTAACCTTCATTGGGTAGGTGACAAGCAAAGTATCGTCATCCAAAATCTCAAAATCGGACATTCCCCTAGTTGGCGAGAATCTTTTATGAATAAAGGTAATAACCCTACCAACGATTTTGTCAACAACAAGGGAATGAACTGCAATCAAAACGACAGCTCTGTTAGCGTGGTTATGGAAAAATGCCAAAAGAAGCATAATGAAATTGAATACTCTATGTTGGGCTAAAAAGAAATCAAATGCCCAGCTCCTAATGAAACGTAAACTTCCCCAAGTTAAAAAGAACATACAAGCGTATGAAATCATCCCAAAGATTTGTGGAGGAATTTCGATCATAATAAGGAAGTTCATACTTAACCAATAGTAGAGACATATGATCATATGAGCAGTGAGCAACACCCACATAAGTCTACCTAACCACTTGTGTAAAAAAGTAACTCTATCGTGCTGCAATCCAGAAACAGCAGCAACCAAGTCACTCTTCATAATACAAAGAAATAATGGGATCAAGTTACCGACAGCAACTCTCCCAATACGTTTTCCAATAATGTAATAATGAGGTTCGTAGTCAATATCTTCAGTTTCAAGAAAACAAAAAGCTACTGCGAGTCCGATATAACAAACACCCAATAACAAAATACTAGGCTGAAAATACCACTTTCCCCATCTTGTATTCAAGCAGCAACAACCTGTGGCTCTGTCCCAAAGGCTCAAAAATTTAAAATAGGGGGAAAATTTTAACGATGCTGACCTTCTAGATCTTAAAAATCCTGGTAACCAGTGGAAAAAAATTCCATGGCCGATTAAGACCAGAATAGCAACAACAAACATTAACCACTCATACTTATTGTTCCTCTGCTTCTCTACGAAGTAAATTTGGTCGTAGGAAATTGCCATGATCAAAATTTACAAATAAAATAGGGCAAATTTGAGGTAAAAACCGATCTAGTATTTCAGGGAATTCAGTGTAGTATTTTAATGAGAATCAAGAATGCGCAGTAAATGAAACCAGTAGTGTCAAAGGAAAAATTGGCACCAAGCCTTGAAGTGAAATCTAGGAATCTGTAGAACTAGACGACCTATACTGTGAATGAGAATTATTAAGAACTCATGTACGTACTGGCATGAGCCCAGAAATTTTATGGAGTTATCGGTGAATTCAAGCCAAACGTTGATTGATGAAATTGCGAGTCCTGGATCCGGCGGGTTTTTAACATGATTTCAAGTATGTAGCCTGCCAAGATCGAAAAGATAAAATTTTATCTATTGCATCAGTGGACCAAAAATTATCTGATAAAAATATTGCGCACCAAGTAAAAAAATTTTACCGTACATGCATAATGTGAAATAAGAATTTTGTTGTAAGAATGAATTACGTTCACGCCTCCGCACAAAACCACCTCGTATACAGCTTATTGGCTCAAAATAAAATATACTAATAGGTGTTGCGGTTATGCTACCCTTGAAGTTTCATTGTAAATATTTCGTATTAGTTCACATTAAATCAGATGTATCCAGCGTTCTTCTCACCAGTTTTGTTCTTCTACTAGAATGCCTTTACTTCGGCTATTCCCATTTTTGCGATCAAATCAAGCAATTATACATACTGTTTGATGTCATACCACTTGGCAAATATAGATATTCAGGATTCCGAAAACCCGCCAGTTTCGAAGCCGTTGAACTATTGGGTATAAAATTATTTTTTTTTTCTTTTCAATTGCCGAACATTATTTTATTTCAACTTCCACCTGTTTTAGCAAATACAGGTATATGGTGTAAATGTGCAATTTTTCTAATTCTGGCACAACTGCAATGTTTTCGCTCTTTGTTTGTTCCGGATTGAATGATATTTGTAAATATTTTTTAATTGATGAAAAAGATAATTCTTGTACTTCGTTCTCTCCACTATAAGTACCCTAAATATTCACCATTAGTTGTTTCTTAATATCAATCATCCACTAATAATTTACTTTATCTCACTATGAAGACTACTTTCGTTTTAAATTCTGCTGTCTTAGCCTCTGTTGCCTTAGCTGTTGACTATGGTACCTACCCTCAAGTACCAAAATCTTACACCATCAACGGTTTTGCTGATCCAGTTTACGACAACTTACCATCTTGTGCTAAGAGTTGTGTTACTATGAAAAACCCAACCGTTTGTCCAGATTTCGACTCAGGATGTTTCTGTGTTATGCCAAACTGGAACGGTTTAGTTGCTTCTTGTTTAGTTGACTCCTGTAATGGAGGTGATGTTAAGCAAGCTTCTGAAGTCATTGTTTCCATGTGTAACCGTGTCGGTGCTAACACTTGGGCTCTTCCACCAGCTCTTTCTACTTCCATCTCGAGTGCCATTAACGTTAAAGATGTTGAAGCCACCACTACTCCAGATGCTACTTCTTCAGCTGAGGCCACCACCACCCCAGCTGCTGAATCCTCTGCCCCAGCTACTACTCCAGTTACTTCTGCTGCTCCATCTACAGAAGAAACTTCTGCTCCAGTCACTTCCGCTGCTGGCTCTTCTGCTCCAGTCACTTCCGCTGCTTCTTCTGCTCCAGTTTCATCAGCTGAAAAATCTGAAGCTTCCTCTGCTGCTAACTCTTCTGCTGCTGGTAACTCATCTTCTGGTCAAGCCTCCGCTACTTCCCACTCTGTTGAACAATCCAACAATGCCGCCAAGACCGCTATTGGTGCCATTGGTTTCGTTGCTGCTTTGCCTTTATTAATTTAATTTGAGTTATCTAATTTAGTTTCATAGATTGGATATATTTGTTTTTATGTGATAATGTTTACAAATAAACCAAGCTATAATGTAACGTTTGTATTTATTTGAACACGACTTTCCATTTACAACCCTCAAATTTTGTAGACTGCACTCTGCATATAATTCAAATTTGGGGTTGGGATTGTTTGTCTCTTGTGGTGGGATTTTACACAATGTAGAGTGCATTACCGATTCGGCTTTGTACGTCCAGGTAACAAAAGGCGCTATTTTTACTTCATACACATGCTAATTGGTGAACTTAAAAATGAAGACTATAGGCATTGTTTCCATGCTCTTGTTGCTTTGTTATGCAACTTTCACAAGTATAACAAAGGTAGAAAATGAGGCTACCAGATATGTAAAATAGATTGTTGTCACCTAAAGTGCGCAAATCTAACATTGCGGAATCCTACTACATGACGCAGTTTTCTCTACTCTTACGTTTTACAAGCAGGATACGTTAGTTTTGCTTAAAGTTATAACTAGCAAAGTATTCTTTGGTTTATGCTTTCTTTTAAATCTTTTGTTATTGAAGTTAGATTGGTTACTTCATTATTTTGTCTTACATTAGCAGAAGTATAATGCAGCTTCATAGTAGTTATTGTGTTTGATTTACGTTCTTTTTTGGACCCTGCATGTGCCATTCCATGTTCCCCTTTTTCACTCAAATCGTAAAGCGTGGAAATGAAAGTTGAGTTTTCTGATTTGAGTTGTACACAAGCTAGTTTCAGCTTGAGCGAAACTAAAGATATTGTTCATTTGAGTCAACCTCTTCCTGCTGCGGCGTGTTCTTGTATTTTCCCTAAACAAAATGGCTTTCGTTGTTTAGCTGTAGCTAGATACCAATGTCAATAGGTTTCCTACTGTTCTGAAATTAATTGCAACAAATAGCAATACCACAAGAAATTATGTTTTTGTGTTCATTTAAATCGACCCAGTGTTGGGCAAAAAGTTCCAAGGGATTGACTTGAAATTGCTATATAATTAGTTAGTATGAATGAAAACCTGTAGGTCTATTAATTAAGAAACTATCAAGTTTCCTTTCCACTCGGTTGTTCTTTAGTTTGTATTTAATGTGTTTTTCTATTCCTCAGAACTTATTTTCATTAGCAATAAAAAAAATAATTTCAGCATTGTGACTAGTCATTAACTCATCTTATATCCTCCTTTGTTGGTGGTATATTCGATAACAGCATATGAAGAGTTAAACTTGTCAATTAAACTGTGTTCTCTACGGTTTTGTCTTTTTTTGGGTTTTCATTTTATTTCTTTTGCTTTCCCGCAAATCCAATTTGGGCTATACTGGATCAGGGAGATGGTGACTATATACTCTGTAATCTTGTTAAAAGATTAACTCAACAACCTCGGTCTGTTGTAAAATGTCGTACCAATTTTGCAATTGTTGCGTCAAACAAACTCACTGATTTGTCTGCTTACACTAGTCGCACACGGTATGTTAACAATGGACATTTTTAAGTTTTTTTTATATCTGTTCTTAATGTGACCTTCATAATGTTCCAAATTAAGTTGGGTAGTTTGAAGACTCCCAAGTGAGTGCTTTTTAAAATGGTCTTTATTGAAGAACTATTACATAGAATTCAGGTGGTTTCCTCAAGTTATTCCTCATGTAAAGTTTCAATTCAGGGTTGTTATTTACTCGAGCTAAATCAAAACCGATCAGGATGATATAGAAGCAATTTCGTCAAGTTTGGCATTTGGCAGGCAAGGGATCATATTTGTTGCCAAAATGATTTCTGTCCAGAAGGGGTAGAGAATAATTCATATATTACATGTAGTACAGTTTCCGTGGCTTTCTTTACAACTTGATTAGAATTTGAAAATAGAATTACCTATCGAGAGGCTTGTTACTTGCATCTCGAACATATTATAAAAAAAAGGCATCCGGGTTTTGAATCCAGTCGTCAATTGGTTCCCTAGTTTTTTTTTAAATATAGTACGTAGAGAACCAGTACTTCGAATATGGGTTCTCTTATGCGAGAGTAGATCGCGATAGGAAAACTTCTTTAATACATTTCTTTTTCACTTTTTCCTGCAGCATAGGTGGTAAATTGGTTCTCTTTAAGGGGTATGTCATGTGTCTATATTAATAGATTGAGACAATTTGACTGCTGGAATTAATTTCCTTGGCTCTATTGGTTAAATTGAAACTGTATTTACCTCTTAACATCCAATATCCCAAAATGTAACAAAATACACCTACGTACACAGCAGGAATGTAGTTCATTGAACTACCTTCAACTGGCATCGAAAATGGAAAACTAAAGAATATCAAACAGAACAATATCCAGATCAAAGATAGGAAGTTGCAAATATAACCAAAATTTCCACACCAAAATGTTCCATGGACAATATTATTTCTACCTTTCAATAATAAACATATAATTGGAATGGAATACGACAAAAACAATAACACAATACAAGCCGAAATAATCGCATTAAATGCAGTAGATGATGCCATGTATATACATCCTATGATTGCTACGCAAAAATTTGACAATAAATGAGCATTCAATGGAACTTTCAAAATTGGATGAATCCGAGATAAAAACCTGGAACCTGGAATACCATTGTCTCTTGCAAATGACCAACAATTTCTAGCCAGCCAAGTGTTTGCTGCAATGTTACATAAGAACCCGCAACTAATCATAAGAGCTGTCATACACGATGCGCCCACAGTGCTATTTGTCAGTTGATAAAAAATTTCCATAATAGGGTACAAGGAATTCACGACACTATCGGTATCTCTAATGCAGAAAAACATGGCAATAGAGTAGCTTAGAGCGGTTACAAATCCTAAAACGATAGTACCCATTATACATCTTGGAATTACGACGGCTGGATTTTTCAACTCTTCAGCCATGTGTGATGCAGAGTCAAGACCAACAAATGCCCAAGATGGATTTATTAATCCCACAATAAATGAAATGCTAGATAAGTTCCAACCAGTAGAGTTTCTGAATTCATTAAAAACAAATGAAGCTGATTGATAATTACCTCGAGAACATATCAAGCAAATGAGAAAGGTAGCAAGGAAAGTTAATAATGAGATAATTAATGCTATTGTGGAGATGGTTGATAGTGGCCTTTCCCATATGTTGAATAACGATACAGTTGCATTGAATAATTCATGAGTAAGAAAAACATGCCATTTTTTGAACTCGTAATCGGGATTGTTCAACCCATATACTGCAACAATAGATATGGAAGCACTTAATGTTATAGAGGCACATGTGAAAACTGATCCTAACCAACACAAATTACCAGTAACATACCCTAAAAAGTTCTTATATTTATTAGGAGCCAATTGTACAGTCCAGTAGTATTGACCTCCAGAATTTGGATATGCAGAAATCAATTCACTTAATGATATCCCAATATTAAAATTAAAAAATCCAACAATAATAAGGCCATATATGATCAATAATGGACCACCACTACCAATTCCGGTTGCCAAAGAAGAGGAAATGCCTAGCCAAGAATTTGTCAAGCCAAAACTCACGCCTAGTACGGATAGGAATGAAAAATTCCTCAATAACTCAGGCTTATACCCTTGCTTTATCAATTCGTTATCATCGACTTCAATGCTACTTTCGTATTCTTTCCCTTTAATTTCGAATGAACTTTCCGAATTAAACATGGCGATAATTTGAAATACTTCTGTAGAATTGTCTTCAATTTAGTAATTAATAGAGTCGAATAATATCAAGAAAATTTATGCTTATTTATATAATTAATTCTATCGGTTGCAACTCAGAATTCTGCAAATTTTGGTTGGGATAGTTAATATTTTCAAAACAGATTATTTTTTTCTTGTAAGTGACTCAATTGACTCAATTGACTCAATGAATCATATGACTCGTAGAGCTTAATATCGTTTGGAAAGAGTGTTGGAGAGTTCTTAACAGAGAAATCACTCTACAGTAAACAAACAGAAAATTCGACATTTTTGATTTATAGGAAATATATTATTCTAAGTACAAACACAGAGTTTCAACCAGATTTTCAAGTTATTTTTCATTTAGTATATTTTTAAATAAGCTTTAATTAGATTAAAGGTAGAATATAAACAAAACAAAAGGATTGATAACCGAATTATTAACGGTTTCTGATTTTTATTAGCCCATTTATTTAAGTAATCAAATTGCTTAAAGGTGGAATTAAATTACAAAGCTCCTCTATATTGCAGGATTCAATTCTCTTATCAATTTTTGGTATCTGGGCAATGACCTTAATTCCCGTTAATTTTTCAATAGTTTCAGCATTATCTGGGTTTAATTCACCATTCAATATGATACCAATGCATATCAATTTTTTTTTCGCTAAGTATTCTACGCTTAGCAAAGTGTGATTTAAAGTTCCTAGTCCGCTTCTACTGACCAAGATAACGGGTGCATTTAGTTCACAAATCAAGTCGCTCATCATTGTTGATTCATTTATTGGAACACACAATCCACCAGCACCTTCAATTATTAAAGTTTCCTTTGCATCATTGAATTCTTCAGGTAAACAAATATCCTTAATTTCAATTCTTTCAATATTCTCTTTAACTCCTGCCCTCCATGGTGACAATGGTTTTAATAACTCTATGGACGGTTTCATGAAGTATTCATTGGGTAACAATGTAAGTCCTTGTACCACTTTGGTGTCGCCGGGATCCGATTCAAGGCCTGTCTGGATTGGTTTCCAGTATTTTGCTTTCCATGCTTTTACTAAGAGCGATGAGACAATTGTCTTACCAATGTCCGTATCAGTGCCTGTAACAAATACTTTCATTGAAGATTATCGACAATTACAAAATATAAATTAGTTGATTAACCAGAAGCTCGTCCGCCTGGAAATATTGTTGAATTTTACTATTTCAACATTCAATAGTTGGGTAGGAAAAGCCGCTAAATTTTTTTGTTTGTGACTCTGAGTCATCCCTTGAGTCATCCCTTGAATCAGAATTTCAAAAAATTTTGCAGCCTTGATGCTTAAGCGGCAATATCCAACATTTGAAGAATTAACGAGATAAAAACTTTCTTCTTGTTTTCTTTTGTTTAAATGGAGAAAGATTAAAAACTTCAGGTTTAGTCATGGATATTATTACTGAAGAGGATTTAACTTTTGATCGCAAACATATCTGGCATCCCTATACTTCCACAATCAAGCCCCAACCATGTTATCCAATAGTCTCAGCTTCTGGTAGTAAACTAAAACTTGCTGATGGGAGAGAGCTTGTAGACGGTATGTCTTCGTGGTGGTGTGCGATTCATGGATATAATCATCCAGAGCTCAACCAAGCAGCGGAAAAACAGTTAAAACAAATGTCTCATGTTATGTTTGGGGGTATTACTCACAAGCCTGCCATAGAGCTTTGTAAGAAGTTAGTACTGATCACCCATGAGAATTTAACAAAGGTATTTTTGGCTGATTCTGGTTCAGTTGCAATTGAAATTTCACTCAAAATGGCATTTCAGTATTGGCATTCGCTTGGGATCAAAACTAAAAGAAGATTTATTACATTTAATCGTGGCTACCACGGTGATACTTTCGGAGCTATGAGTGTTGGTGATCCTCATAATGGGATGCATTCGTTGTATTCAGATTTTTTACCACAAAACATTTTCGTAGGGGAAGCAACAATTGGGTTCTACGACGAATGGACAGATGGTAATAAGGAAATGCTCGAATTAGAAAGGACTTTAATAGAATGCCATGAAACAATAGCGGCTTTTATTATCGAGCCAATTGTGCAAGGGGCAGGAGGTATGAGATTCTACAATCGAAAATATTTGTCTAAAATCAGGGAACTTTGCGATAAATATAATATTCTATTAATATTAGATGAAATAGCAGTTGGTTTTGGACGAACGGGAAAACTTTTCGCTTATGAACATGCTGGTGTATGTCCAGATATTATGTGTATTGGAAAACTGTTGACTGGAGGCTATTTGACAATGTCCGGAGTATTGACGACAAGTAAGGTTGCAACTACCGTAAGTGATGGAGAGCCAAAATGCTTTATGCATGGTCCAACCTTCATGGCAAACCCTTTGGCATGTTCGATTGCACTTAAAAGTATAGAGATTATTGAACGTGGCAATTGGAAGGAGCAAGTGCTGAATATTGAAATGCAAATGAAGACCGAATTATTGGACGATAATGATCTTCAATCGTCAGAAAAAGTTACAGACATACGGGTACTTGGGGCTATAGGAGTAGTTGAGTTGAAGGAAAACGTATCACTACAAGAGATACAAAAGTGTTTTGTAGATCGTGGTGTATGGGTTAGGCCATTTGGTAAACTTATTTACGTTATGCCTCCATATACCATTTCTTCTGATGAATTGAGCATGGTTACAAATGCAATAAAAGATATAATTTTAAAAGAAATTTAGCAGAATATTTAGATATTTACTCATTTAGTTTGGTAGAAAAAATAAAAATCCCATTATATGCTTGTTTTATTTTTGAAATTTAACTCAAATACCTCCGTAAGTTGTCTGATGAAACGGTGTCAGATTGGGTACGCTATTTTACAACTTACGGAGGTATTTGAGTTGATCTTTAAAAAAAATCAAAATAAAAATTACGAATATAAAACAATATGGTGGGTTTTTAATTTATTTTCCCTCCCAAACTAAATGAGTATA
>ERZ778017.837-NODE-837-length-36389-cov-7.065091_pt1 | contig 36389 bp, 14 predicted proteins | sample MGYA00375747_ERZ778017 | MGnify/ENA primary metagenome ERZ778017 (study PRJEB29350, sample SAMN05509838) | bioreactor metagenome | biome: bioreactor; material: wastewater | place: South Africa: University of Cape Town | collected 2014-03-17 ...
ATATCTGGAAGGTTATATTGGTCAGCAAATATCTCCCAGAATATACATTTCTTAAGCGGAGAAGTTTGTGCCATCAAAGATTAAAGACTTTATGAGAAGTTTATTTCTTGTCAAGTAATTGCATTAGTACTTCTACAACTGAAATTAAAATAAAAAAGTAGAGTAATAAATTTAACTGTAACATCAATCGGCGTTTATTCAACTTAAAAAAAGGTTCATAATGGGGCATAATTATCGAATTTTTCATCTAAGTTCTTGTTAGAGGTTGTGTCCAAAATTGATCTATATATTCCGGATCAACTGTCTCAAGAATTGGTGTAACTTTATATGATGCAAATATTGAAACTTCAAAATATCCTAATTTTGTGAATATCTATATAGTAAAGATCACTATATTAAGTTTCCATATTCCACGTCCCGAAATTTATTGATTTTATTTAGATTAGAATATTGATTCTCTATAATCAACATTTGTTGAAAAATAGCATGGCTCATAAGTGGGTAAATAAATCATTTTCAACTAGGCATTATGAATACCGTGACATAGTTTCAATTTTTAGGAATTACTATATTACAGAGGTATCGAAACTCTAGGAATTTTTTAAAGCATATGTCAATCGCTACAGGATTCGCATACTAGTAACAACAGCCGAAGGAAACTTTGCACCCATAAATTATCCGAGAACAAGCGTTAACTGATTTTTGAAAATATTGATTTTAACTGTCATTCGTATGATCATTTCAGCGTCTAGTCGTTTTAGGTAGCAACACCAAATACCAGGACATAGACCTTAGTTGTGTATTTTAGATAACAATCTGACCACGAAAAATCACATAGTAAGATTTGTTATTCGACCCAATCCACCTATTCGTTCCTCCTTATTCTGTGCACTATTTGAACAAGTCATTTGAAAAAAATTATATATTCAACACACTCATGAATCAAATGGAAATGTATACCTGCTTCTATATCCTTACACTAAATTTAGTCTAGTTTTAGTCGACATGAACTCCTTGTATATTTGTAATTTCGAAATTTACTTGTACCTATTATTAAAATATTCTTGAAATTTGTTGACTTTCTGTAGATGTAAAGCAATCTCCTTACAATAATAGTATCTTCTGATTCCTAGCTTTCATTGTTATATTGACTTAATTTGGCTGCCTTGACTTATCTTTTCTGAATTCGGCTTTTATTGTCATACCGATTCTCCATGGCTAGGCTCCATAGCTAGGTTGCCTTACCAAAATATTTGCACTTGTTAAAAAAAGCTATGGCAACGTGCTCAAATTAAAATTAATAGAGGATATCGGTATTTTATCTTTAATCCTGACGAATCACAATGAGTTTAATTTAATTTGTATATCTGTCACCTATTGTTCTCAAAATTCAGAACAGTATTGGCTCCAGAAGACTACGATGAAAATGATTTCATTAATCGACAGAATATGGTGTATGGATGTTTTTGTTTAACGAAACACTTTCGTTCAAGACAAAAATACGACGTACATTGCTTGCGAAGAAGCCAGTTATCTTAACATGTGATGGTTCATCTTTAGGTGGGTTCATTTGTGCCGCAGTTGTGCCGAAGCTGAAATGTGGAAGGTCATTATTCAAATTCTACATTTACCGCGATAATTTCGCAAAAATACTCAAAAAAGAGTTTTTTACACTTGTTGAAGTCAGAAACTATATAGATTTTCATCGTTTGTATGCCCCAAGTATATCATTCCCAACTTCCAGTTGGTGGTCTCATATATTTGAGTGAAATCAGTCAATAAATTTTGGTATCGAAATATACTCATTCGTTTTCTAGGTAATGATTATATAACCGTACTCCTGTATATACCAAAATTGATTGTGGGGTCACATACAAAAAGTCCCACAATCTAAGTTGGAAGATTTAATATGATGAACAAAATGAAAGAACTTACGATGGAAAGTGGTATAGCTACAGGTACGAAAACTGAGGCATGCTTGTCAAGTGGTGAACAGATCGACACTGAAACGAAAAGGCTAGAGTCTAGTATCCCTACTCGTGATAATAACGACCTCACACAAACTGAACAAAATGCAGATCATGAAGATTCATTAGATGATGACCAAATATCCATTACGCTGCCTGTTTGTTGGATGACAGAAGATCATATTTAACATATTGGCTGGGGACGATATTAGCACTTTTTACACTCACGTTTAGATTACACTATTTATTTAGGATTGATTATGCGTAGGAATTTCTTGGATATTGAAATGGGATTCAAGTGACAGGATTTGTAGTGTTTGAGGAAACATTTGTAAAAGGAATCATTCTCTGTGTGCTTCGCATTTTAAGCAATTTCGGAATTTGAACTTGAAACATACTGTTTTAAACCATACTGAGTAGTTTTCAATGGATTATTATACGATAGATGTTTTATCATTTTATCATCTTGTAATCGCAAGTGAGAATAATAAACACAAATACTCTATTACATTTGTCGACAGCCTTTCATATAAACTCCATGTAATTCGACAAGTAGTTGCAGTTAATCGCTGTAAACGGGCTCGCTTGGTGATTTAAAGGCACTGCCAATTTCAAGTTTTGAAGGATTGCCTGACGTAGGAATCTACACATTGTTACAAGTGTAGTATAAAGTTCTTGACTTCAGGTATTTTCTTGGTTGGAAGAACGCCATTTTGCGACAATTCACAATTAGATGCCGAATTCTTTTTATTGTTGGCACGGGATCTAGAACACATTGGCTGGAAGCAACCATCAAAACGGTACAAAACAAAAAGTCTCAACAAAGGACTGCAAAACACTTTAGTACCCGATACCAATATCATATAATTATCAAGGAAATTTTCTCTTCATGGTCAATTGACAAATCAGTTTTTGTAAGATTGGCGAGATTAATTCAATTAATGTCTCATCAAATTTTGAGATCAAATCAAAATACCAGAACAGCTAATGATGCTTCTAGCACTGTATATTTGGATACATTTCACGGTAAGTTGGAGTGATGTTGAAACACCCCATAAATTCATTACAGATAACGAAACGCAACTGTATTTCTGAGATCGTTAACCACCACACGTATTGAAAATTTTATTACATGTATCATAGTCTATCAGCAATTAAAAATTTTGAAACCTTGTACAGATGATCAAGACAATTGGTAATCTTCAACTATCATTTAAATGAAGACAGTATTGAACTAAGACTACTTGTTCACCAAAAGGCATCTGTCAACAAATAAACGTGGATTACATACAGGAACTACCATATCCTTAGCTTCAGCTATCTGCCAAGTACACCTAGCTACCGTAGCGTGAAGATACATTACAATGAAGATATGAGACAATACTATACATATTTACTAACCATTTGGTAGTATGATTCATTAACATATTAAATCTACAGTATCATATTAGGAATATGACACCTTGAAAATGTTCCATATTGATCTGATGATGTAAAATAAAATGAAACGTTCATGCAATTGAGAGATTATTGAACGTCTCGAAGACTATATTTTCAAACAGGTAAGACTGCAGTAAGAGTTCCTTAGTACAAAAGTTTCGTCCAGTTGAATCAATCTTTGAATCAAGGAGCAAATGATTTGAAATGCTCCCATGTAAATTTCAGTATGGGCAAATTTATAGTAGCATACCAATGTTCATACAACCCTGATATGGTATTGCCCAAAGTTTGTTGGAATATTGCCGTATTATGAAGTGGTGCGATGATGAATTTTTGACCGTTTCACATTGACATTCCTGAATCATATATAGTAGATATAAAGTTAAGGAACCTAATCTGATTAGTACTTGGTAGTTCGTCAAGTGAAAAAGGTTGCGATAAGGACTTTGAGTATTTGATCAAATCCAAGTATGTTTAATTTAATTCCACAAATAACCTATTGAATTTAAAAAATGGGACCAAATGTTCGTGCTGAGTTGTTGTCACGGAGCTGAATGTAATTAACGTGATGCAAGCTTGATACGTCGGAATTATGTGATGAGTAAAGCAAAAATTAAGTAGGTCAACATGTTGGATTAATCCAAGACGTTTATGTGCTGAAGTTTATTTGTCCTTGAACTTATCTGAAATAGTGAATATTTATTATTAAACAATGAGTAAACATGCCAAGATAATCATAATGATATGGATTTAAATGCAATGCAGTAAATTGGCTTGTTCATAAGGCCAATTATCAAATTTCTGTCGGCAATGAACCGCCAAAACATAAGGAGGAAGTTGATAAAATCACAACAATGCAAAGAGCGCCAAAAGCAACATGGATTTAGGATTTTCTAGCAACGGTGCCAAGTTTTTGGTTGCATTTTGTTGATTCTGTCCAGTAGCTGTATTTGTAGGTAATCCTTCCAACCCAGAAAACTTGGAATCCATAGCAGAAAGTGAGTTGAAATCTGCTCCATTTGAATCCATTAATAACAGAGCCGTTGCAAGTACATTCGACGTGGAGAGGGTGGGACGAGGAATAAATTCAGTTATTGATGATGACGACTTTGATGAGGTATGGACACCAGATGCTGCAGACGTAGTACGACGAGTAATGGGAATAGTTCTGAGAGTAATTGATCCAGGATCGGTTTCGGATGCTCCCGACGAAATTTCATCAGAAGCCTTTATGGGATAGAACTCAAGGAACAATGATGGTGTACCTGTTGGAACGGATACATTGGAACAAACCTTTTGCTGCCAATAGAATGGTGATTGAGACTCATCACAATTGCAGTCAACTATGTAAGACCAAAGGTCAACATTTTCCTCAGAACAAAGACAGTCAAGTTCGGGTGAAGGCAGATCATAGTTATCGAGGAAGAGGGTGGCATTACAGCTATTCTCGATATCAGAAATCCTTGCACAACTGTCCTCACTCTGGCAACAGGAAACGACGTAAAAAAGATAAGACAACACCCCTACAAACTTCAACATCGTCCCTTGCTGATAAACAGACCCTACAATAACGCAAGAATTTACATGTATTTAAACCACTGACTATGTATGAAATTCTGTTGCAGTCGCCCTTCGCGTAAAAAATTCTTCACGACAACAACAGTATTTTTTTCCTACAACGTTTACCCATAACTTTTTCGGTACTCAGAATCTGACTTCATGGTTTCGATTTTGAGTCCAGTTTACCGTACCCATACCAGTAGCTCAGTATATCCTCAAAGACACCGAGTTTGTGTTCTTAATTTATGTACATTTATGGTGGTTTTGGTGCCCATCACTTGATGATGTAATAATTACGTCTTCGTGATGTACACAGTCTCATATGCATATTCAGTAACGTAGTGGGTATGTCTTCCTGGTATATTTTTTGAACCATCGTTGGTAATTGTGCCAATCAGCTGTAAGGTATCAGCCTGTGATACAGGTAAAGCGGTAGTTTGAGTTTTTTGAACGTTTTTCTGTTGATTTACTTGAATTGTTTGAAATGTCGTGGGCTGGTATGAGTTTACTTGACTGGATTGTACAGTAGTTGGTTGATATGATACTTGTGTTGGCTGGGAAGTTTGAATTTCACTTGTTGTAGGCGATTGGAGTGATGTTGATATTGGGCTGGACACTGCTCCTTGTAGCCCATTTTTGATCGTTTGTAAATAATTTCCGTTACTGGTGACGGAAGATGCATCCCAAAACATTACCCCACCAAAGTTGGGGTCGTTTTTAATACTATTCAAGACATTCATTGCAGTGTCGGCATCAACATATCCTGAACCAGCAGATGATGATTTACCTGGCAATCCAACGTATAATTTGATGTTCTTGTTTGGTGAAGTGTTGGTTGCGTAATTTTTCCAGGTATCCCAGTTGAATTGCCCGTCCAATGAGCAATAGTTGTTATAGAATTGGATGAAAGCAAAATCAATGTTAGCCTGACTCAATAAGTCACCAACTGAGGCATCTGGATACACACATTGTGGGGCAGCAGATAAATAATATTGTTTTGATGAATCTTGGGAGAAATATTGCCGTAAACTATTAGCTAAGCTGACATATCCCACTTGATTCTGGTTTTCAATATCAAAATCAAAGCCATCGATAATAGCATCATCAAATGGTCTTTCATCATCTGAACCTCCACCAAATTTGTTCCATAAAACTTTGGCAAATTGGCTCCCATCGGAATCACTAGAAAATCCATAAGTACCGACAGCACCACCTAATGATAACATCACTTTTTTACCTAAAGATTGACAGGTTTTAATATCTTGGGAAATTTTCGTACAATGCAACAAGCCATCGCTAAACTGTTCGTTGCATTCGCCGCCAAAGTTCAACTCCAAAGTTGGGAATCCATTCATGAAGGAAAGTAAAACAATGTCGATATCTGAAGATTGACAGTACGTGGCTAACGATTGTTCACCACCAGCGGAGTTTTGACCCCAATAAACAGCAACATTGCTGTTTGAATTTCCACTAAATGCAAAACATAACTGAATCAAAAATAGTAAATATAACATAATGAATGACTGAAATTAAGGAACGACAATGGGTTTAAAGATTTATAATGAGTGAATTGCTAGACTAAGGATGCTAGACTTGTAATGATCGACTAATGTTAAACCCAAAAGATGCTAGACTAAGGATGCTAGACGTGAGACAGTAGAAATGCTAAAGAGTGAAACTTACCGCAAAGGAAGCAATTGGTCAATTTATATAGAAAAACTACATCAACGGTTGTATAGTGACTCCATGGTCAACACCACGACAATAAATCTGAAACATTGACAAAACTCCATTTTACTCGCGCCTTGTTCTACATCAAACCGCTTCATCAAAACAAACAACACGGTAAATAAACTGAAAATACACGTTGAATTTAAGGAGTAGTAAGGTACGGTCTGCTAGATTAGCACATTTGTACTTTGTTACCAAGTACAAAATTTTGTATTGACGTGTTTTGTTTCAAAAGGGGTGGTACGCTATTTAACAATTTGTGCCTAAATTGACCCTAAACTCAGTAAGGGTCCAGGAGACGCGTCGTAAATATTTCACCGTGTATTTTCGTAGAAGGAGTACTCCAGGTGTGTTTCAAAGCTATCACCTGGACACTATTTTACAACACAAGTATTAAAGATGAGAAAATATAGTGTCTGAAACAAGGCTACTTGAAACCACTTCATTGAAGTGTAAATTTGTTTCAGGAGTGTACTAGTAAATAATTGCACCAGGTTTCTAGGATAGTAGCCATGAATGAGAACGTGCCTTCCAATACAATTTTTAGCGGTTTTATCTAGCTCATCTATATAGTACATTGAGATGTATCTACATGTAATTCTCGTATTCTTCCTTCGACTCAGGTATTCGCTCTTGGGTCCCAAATACGGATCAGTTTACCATTTGAAAATGAATGCCAAATTCTCAAGAAGCTCCAATGTGTACTTTTTGACGGTACAGAGTGATTGATTATCAATTGACGAGACTTTTCTCCCGTAATTTCTCAGCCTGTCAACATTAAGTTTTCATGGTACTACTCTTCTAAAACATGCCCCATGTCAACTTAGTGCGTGTAAGCAAGGTACAGAGAATAGGGGATATATCAAAACCTGAAACACTTGTTTTTGGTTTCTTTAGTATCATCTGACTTTCATTTTGCGAATCGGATACACCACTATTGAAAGCAGTTTACATTCGTAGGCAATGATAGTGTAAACTTTTATCTATGTGAATTTTTTGAAGCGGCTGTGCCAGTGACCTTCATAAAATAAGGTCCGCTTATGTAAGCGTAGGTCCTTTCGGAGTGACTCCACAGAAAGTTCCTACACGGTTGCAAATGGGAGAAAACAAACAGACCACATAGTTCTAAAGAGACTATTCCAAAGCGAGGAACAATAGTTAGTTTTGCGTTTTCGGATGATTGATTAACTATGCCATTGAGCAGGTGAGAAATACTGTGGCGAGACAGAGTAGTAGAAACGTTTTGCAAGTTTTCATAAGCGGAAGTTATTAGCAATTATGTACTACTAAAGTCCGTTCATGCAAAATAGAGTTTATGCAAAATTAAAGTTGATGGAAACGATTCCGGCAACCAACAATATCAATTTCCGATAAACGGACAACAGATTACAAGAACAGGTATCGGCAAATACTGCTTCCAAACATAGAGCAAATATACTGAAAGCAATTATATGGTTTCATGGAAACAAAACATGAACTTATGCTTATGTAAAAGTAGTTACCTCATGAATGACTAAAGAGGATATTAAAACCTATGTTGGGTCTAATTGACGAATTTGGAATAAAGTCCGCACTAAGTGCGAAAAACGGTGCAAAAAATTTATATCCAGATCGGTGACTCAAAGGAGACGGAATTTCATTGGGTAACAGAATGTATCTTCGTAACATCGCTAGCACCGTACTACTTATTTTATAATGTCGTGGTGGCAATGCTATTGTTAGGTGAAAAATATAGATCGTATCACTAATCATTCAGGTATACAGTTCATTTTTAAATATAATTTGCGTTTGCCCTGATCACTCAGCCTTGCCCCTTAACCCCATAATAGAGAAAGAATTGAGAAATGGAGAACTAGTTGGTGAGCCAAAATCAATTGGGTTACGTTTAAAGATGGTATATCATTGTACTAGACTTATGTTGCTATTTCCAATTGCTTTCGTGGTTTTCACGTTGTTTTACGACCAAAAATCTCCGCAAATCAATTTGAAGGGTATTTCCGTCTTAGGTGGTAATTACAATTACGAAAAAATTCTTACTTGTGGTAATTTCACTTACAGCGGTCTAGTCGCTTGTATTATTTAGAAGCTAATGTAGGTTGCATCTGTGAGTCATTCATGGATAGTTTTTGTGTATATTTGAAGCTCAACTTTGTTTGTGTTAATCTTCTATAAATAACGGTACATTTCTAGTCCATCATTATATTTCTTATTACAATTTTTAAACAATTAAGTATGACACGTATAACTCGAAAGAAAGTTCTATTTACCGAACAAGAAAAGCTATTTTGGATTCATAAAGTTAGTCCCACTGTGCCGCCACCAGCGTATACTGCACCACCTGATTATTGTGTCGTAAGCGACCAACAAGATTTCACTGCATTACCTGAATACAGCCGTGATATTGAGGATATACTATCAGAGTCTGACGAACGTTGTAAACTGTGGAAGTATTTACCGTTGGCGTTAGGTCCTCCAGGGTTTCTAATATTTATTGCAATATCTATACATGATGTCGCTAAGAAGAAAATAAAGAAACGGAAAGCGAAACGGGCGCTGCACGCCCAAATTGACTCCACTGTTGTTATGGTAGATACATAACTTCAAGTGTTTACAGTTTTTGGTAAAGCATTCACCAAGATTGTACCACATTCCGTTCGTAGACTTGAAGTTTACGAATTTGAAGTCATTGTTGATGCGATTCACTTTTTATTTTGATACCTCTTTTAATATTGTAACTGGGTTACTCTATTTAATATATTTATTGCAATACATAATTCTTCAAAATTGATACAATTTATGTAAAAATCTATCTATTCTTAAGTTACACGCTTTATAATATGTGGAAACGTAAACTAGGTTACTACCAGGTGTGCAAGTTCCTTTCTTCACGAGAGGCTTACAGCTGTACGCAAGTAATTCATTTAATGGGAATAAAACCTGAATCCAACACAATATAGTACTAGCCTTTCACCGAAAATGTCTTATTCACAATCTGTGGAGTAAGAACTATACAACGATTTTACTATTAACAATGGTAAAGTTTGTATCTAGCTAAGTTGTATCTTTTGTCAAAATGCGTCAAGAATCCTTCTATACATAGGCTTAAAGGGGATATACATCCTTCACGCAATGCAATTAAATTTTCCCGAGAATCGCTAATTTATAGGAGTTAGGGGGAACAAACTACAACAGGACAGTAGAATTAGGCAATTGAAGTAGACAGGTAATCTCTGGAATAACAACGGTAATAGGTGTTGTCGTTTGTAAGACTACAAATGTCGAAGTTGAAGATCCTAGGGGATGGAATACAAAACAAGCTGGCAACTAAATGCAGGGAAACGACATGAAACCAACGGCGTATATTCCGGGAGACAAATGGCTCATCAGCTATTGAGTTAGCGTACAACTGTCCTCATCATGTTATAGCCGGTTACAAAGTTATTCCGATGCCTACAGAGATAATCCGTAAAGAAAAATAATATACCGCAAACAGTTCCCCGTGCTGTCCGAACTTCGTCCGAAACGACGCAAGCAGGCGCAACAATATAAAAACAAAGAATTCGAAAGTGGAGATAACAAACACTCCACACATAACAACGCCCAGTAGGTCAAATCTTTCAGCACCACATTTTGACCAACCACAAGCTAGGAACAGATATCAGACGATAATTTTGTACATTGTAAACATCCCATATTTGGCAAATTTACCAAAAAAGAATTGGGATGCTCCTCCACCTTTCCGATATATAGCTAGGGATTTTCAAAAATTTCTTTTCCTTCATATCCCCACCACAAAAGTAAATTTAAACCCCATGAAATGAAAATTTATTCTTTTCTTTAGAATCTGTCCATCATGAGTAGTAAAACCGAAGTTCTGAAGGCCAAAAAGGACCCGAACTCAAGGCCGTACAAATGTCCGATGTGTGAAAAGGCGTTTCATAGGTTGGAACATCAAACAAGACACATTCGAACCCACACTGGGGAGAAGCCTCACGCTTGCACCTATTCGGGGTGCTTCAAAAGGTTCAGTCGTTCTGATGAGTTAACAAGACACTTGCGTATTCACACCAATCCAAATAGTAGAAGAAACAGAAATTTGAAGAAGGAAGGTTTGTCCAACGGTGTACACAATGAACCAACTTCTAACGGTGGCTCATCCGATGGTGTCACTTCGGGGACTCAAAATGGAACTTCGCCACTTGCTGTTAAAACGTCTCTGACCAAGTTTAACCCTACTGATGCTCCGGAAAAACCTTCCCTAGTGACGGCAATGGCTGCAAATCTTTCGAACGATGCTTCAATGAGTTCTTCACCCATCGCCATTCCACTGTCAAATGACGTCCTTTCACCTCCGAGAACTTTTGCTATTCCACAGCCTCATTTGAACAGATCTTCATCCTACAATAACAATTCTGGTGATTCTATATCAACTGACGAAAACCCCCCTTCTAATATCGACATCTTGGCGCAAACTGCGAGCCAGGAGTTGCAGAATATGAAATCTTCAAATTCGTCGTTGAATGGACTCCAACCGCCTTCTCTCAAGGATATGCAATCACATAAATCTTTACCAAGCTTGTCTGACTATTTTGGTAATAGGAAAAACGTAATACAGCCAAAATTCACTGGTGTAGCTACGTTCCAGCCAGATTTACATCATTTGTCGAGTCTTGCCTCGAGTGCAAAGTCGCAGAGTTTTACCAATTTAAATCGCATGAAACTCACCAGTTTAGACGATAATAGGTTCAACGAACATAACTTACGATTGAAAAAATCAAGACCAAATTCACCAATTCCATCCATACCGCATTCGCCAGTTTTAACTGGAGCAAATACTCCATTGATGAGTGCAAGTTCATCGTTCACCAACTTATCCTCCATGTTCATGACCCCAGCATTTCCTCGACCACAGACTCCAATGTCATCTCAAGTAGCACAGGAACCAACAACTCCAGATATGAACAATACAAACATTACAACACCAAAGTTATCACCCAAAAATGCATTACCGTCGATCAGAAGTTTGAACTTGGAATTACCGACAGATTTAAATATCAGCAGCAAAAGAAGAAGCTTTTCAGCAACGTCAGGTAAATCTGGTCAATTTAAAAGACTTCTAGACGAATAAATTTCTCAAATGATTATCATTTATTTTACAGAGTTTTGAAATATAGATTCAAACTCTATTTCTTCTGGGTTAATTTGTAATATTATCAATCATTTTATTTGTGGGATTCAAATTATTATGATTCAATTAACTGTAGTTATAGACATTTAGGGAACGGTTTTGTGAAATAATACGAAAAAAGTTAGTTACAAATGTAGAATGTTCTATTTTCTATTTACAAAATGAGATCGGAATATCTAGAACTTGTTCAATTCGATTCCACCAACAGCCCAGATTTCAGTTTCATCTTCAAATCTATCACTAAACATTGTTTCAGCATCACCACCTGCTTCGATTCTATCTCTTTCAACACCAGCCAATCTGGTTGCAACTCTTTTTGTATAATCACCAATGGATCTGCTGACAATTTTCGTACCAATAACAGTTGTAAATTCAGTCTTATCTGCGAACCAATTGTTGAATTGTGTTAACTCAATATCTTCAACCAAATTGAATATAGACAAGTAAGCCTTCTCAGCTGCTAATTTAATCGGAATGATTGGATCCCGAATACATACGAATACACTTGGTACTAGTGAGTCTAAGTGTTTTGAAATCACATCGTTCTTCAATCTGGCAACAGTTCTAATTACGACTAATGACAATCTTCTCGTGTCTGGCGAGTTCGAAATAGGCTTGACTGATGTCAATGCCAATTGGTTGCATAAGTTTTCAAGTGTCTCGTCATCCAATTGGAAAGCAGTTTCCGATTCGGCATCATCCTTGAGTGCTGGAGATTTGGTTTCACCATTCAACAATAAGAGCTTACCAATAGCGAGTGTAGCGTTATCACTGATGTAAACATCTGAAGAGTTTGAACAGTTGATAACAAAACCAACAACTTCTGTCAACAATCCATCTTGGAATATATGAGCCGGCGAGTATCTCAAGAAAGAGTTTATGGATAAGATACAGAACTTGTCATCTGAGTTTCCACTTTTACTCAAAATCTTAGTTTTGATAATTTCAGCAGCTTCGGGTTTACTCAAAATCTTTGCAATAGCACCAATTAATCTTGCATAAGCAACTGCTGATTTATCATCGACCACAGTTATCTCATCTTCAACTAATGTTAAAATCGATGTTTTCGAAGCTTCGTTCATATTACTACCTGCTTTATCAACAACTTCCAACATAGCTTTGAGCATAGAGGTTTTGACGCTTTGATCTGTAGCTGATTTTGCCCCAGAAACTAACTCTGTAACTAAAGAATCAACTCTAGGTTGGAATTTGATCAATGTACCAAGCGCTTTAACTGCTCTAGCTCTCAATGTATCATTTGAGACATCTGCCAATGATCTTACAAATGTTCTCTGTAATTGAGGAATGAATGGACGCAAAAATTGAGGAATTTTAACCAACAAGTTGTTCAATGCAATCAAAATGCCAGCTTTGATACTAGAGTTGACCTTTTCACCAATAACTCTGATTAATGGACCAGTAATAGTAGTAGCAAATGGTTTCAAAATTTCTGCTGGGGTCTTATCAATAATATCAGCAATTGCCAAAGCAGATAACTCCTTTTGTTCTGCATTTCCATACATCAAACCATGCGAAAAAATTGGTAAAACTGCATTAGGACCTCTTGGTAACGTGAACGCCGGTAAGTCCTCACCTCTGACACCAGAAAGTTCAAGAGCATGGAAAGTTGGTTTAACTAATTTCTCCAATTGTTCTTTTGGTTGTCTCTTGATCAAGGCAGTCAATGCTTCAAATGAACCTTTAACAACATCTTCAGACTTGTCACCCAAAGACAATACCAACCTTTCAACAACATCTTGTAAGTAATTGGAAATATCTAAGTTAGTGTTTGCAAAGAAGTTACCCAATCTTCTATAAATTACGCCACGTTTCTCAATATCCTCATGTTTGACTAGTGACAACAATTGTTGCATTAATGGATTAACACCGTCGTCATCATCGATTGCTAACAAGATATTATCGAATGCCGTTTTGATATCTTCTTGCGACTGTTCGTCTTCGGATTTCGATTCGATTACGGCATCGATCAAAGTGTTGATAATCAATGACAACCGTCTGTACAATGCCGATCCAGCAACAGAAGCTAACGAGGACAAAGCATTAGCTTTAAATGCATCAATAGGTGGTGTCAACAATGTTGGAATCAAGATTGGGAAGATAACATCTGACTTCTTGGCCATGATATCTTGCAAGGCCAATAAAGCATGTTCAGAATCATTTGATTCTAACATATTCAACAAGTGAGGGATAATTTCATCAATGACAACCTTGCCCAATTCATCTTGTAATGCTTCAAAAGCTTGTGCAGCTGCCTCTCTAACTTTTGGCGCAGAGTCTGCAAGAGCTTCCCGAATGATCTTAATGAACACATCTTGATAGGATTGAAGTACATCTGGTTGAGTTGACTTGATCAACTCTGTCAAGGCGATACAAATACCTTGTTTAGCATCATTATCGTTTGTTTGCATTGATTCCTCCAAAGTTGGTAAGATCTGTTGCAATGCATTTCCACCAACACGACGAACCATTTCACCAAGAGTTTGTGCTGCAATAGTTCTTTGATCAGCATCAGGAGAGGCTAATCTACGGATGACAATTGATGTCAATGATGGAATAATTTCCTTAACAGTCTTTGGAGTGTTGGCAACCAATGCTTTCCAAATATCAACAGCAGCTTGCCTAACAATACCAGCAGTATCAGAACGGCAGACAAACAAGGATGCCAAAATACGGGCTCTACGTTCTTGTCCAAGAACTTCAATAAGACTGCTGGTGACTTCTCCAGAGTAATCAGCTTGATCTTCATTGAGCTCATTTTTGCCTGAAATACCAGTGATTTGGAACAATAAGTCACCAGTAAGTTCAACAGAAGAGAGACGAATACGGTAGTTTTCATCGGACAAACCTTTCTCTAACTCTGGCAACAACAAGTCCACAGCCTTCTTGGCATAATTCTTAACAATCAATCTACCTGCTCGTAATGCAACATCTCTGATGTCTTCATCAACGTCAGCTAAACCATTCAAAATGGGAGGAATAATCCGGCTAAGGTAAGGGGCAAATTGAGAACCAAAACAGACTGGCAAGAAGAGTAATAATGGCATGTAACCAGCACGAATATAGTTCCTTGGAGAAACCGCATTGGCCAAGATGCCTGGGAATAATTCTTCCAACTTGTTAATACCAAGACCACAAATAACTTCAGATAAGGCCTGCGCAGATCCAAGACGGTCACCAGTCTTGGTTTCATCTTGTAAAGTACTAAGAAGACGAGGAATCAAATCAGGGAACTTTTCTTCTCCTAAGTTTTCGACCAAAGAACCCAAAGCTCTAGCGGCAGTGGATCTAGTTGCAGGAACTGGGTCAACCATTGCCTCTTCCAATTCGGCAACTAACTCAGATAAGTACGGTTGTAAATCTTTCGCATCAACCAAAATTGCCATATTACCAACAATTTGACATGCTTTCTTCTTTGTTGCAGCTGATCTTTCCTTCATACCTCTGTGAATGACATGAATGATAAGTGCCAAAGATGGACCGTCAATGTAATGCACGAATTGAGTTTTAATTAACTGCTCAAGAGCTTCATCAGTGTGTTTGGTTGGATCACCAATGGCATTAATTAAAGTTGGAACAATTGCTTGAATTTCTGGGTTACGAATGACTTCACCGAATCTTTTCAAAGATTGATCAGCCGCTTTTCTAACTTCTTTATGGGTGTCATTCAAAACGCCAACAATTTCAGGAACAATTGTCGACAAAGATGCGGATAATTGAGTTGGATCCAAATAAGCCATAGAACCTAATAATTCCACAGAACCTTTCTTTGATCTCCATGCTATTTCGTCAAGATTTGAGATAGCGACTGGAATCAATTTCTTGACTCCAAAAGATGTGGTATTCTTCATGATTTGTCTAGCAGCCATATCTGTTGCCTCACGCACCTCAGGGACTGAATCACCTAAGGACTTCAAGAGAATAGGCAATACCTCAATAACATAAGGTTCGAAATATTTCCCAAGACTCATGGATAAACATTCGAATGCAAAGGAAACACCCTCTCTTCTCTGTGGGTTCTTTTTGTCATCTGCTGCATCATTCAAAGTTCTAATGATATCGTATTCAGATAACACTTTGATCCCTGCTCCCTTAACTAACCCAGAAATACCAAAAGCAGCACCTCTTCTTATGGCAAGATTCTTTCCATTGAATAATTTATCAAATAATGCATCAAAATACTTGGACAAATCAGAAGGTAGTTTAGAAACTAATGGAGCAATACATTCTGAAACAGCAAATTGGACATCTTCTGAAGGGGTATCAAGAGTTTTCATTAACCTGTCAACTACCTTCAATAATCTCTCGTCTGAGGTACTCAAGTGACGTGCAAGAGCACCGTACAAAATGATGACACATTCTTTAAGATGATCTTGAGCTTTAGTGCCATCATCCTTTGCTGACAATGACTCCTCAAAAATTGGAATTAACTTTTCGATACATGCTGCACCATGTGCTGTAAGGATCTCGACACCAGCGTCTAATAATTCACGACGAACCAAGTCTTCTTTATCACTTAAAGCCTTTTCTTCTACCAAAAACTTGAAAATCTGCTCAATGTTGGATTCACTCAAAATAGGTGTCATAAGCTTCAATGTCAAAGCCACAGTTGATCTTTCTTCCCAGGTGTCCTTGTTGTCAGTGGAAGACTTGATAGGCAATCCATATTTGTCCAACTTAGCTGGTGGAGGATTTTTCTTGACATGGTAATAACTGATTAACTCAGTCAAAAACTGCTCAGTAACATTTCCAAGAGTTTTAATTGCAGCAACAGTGGCTTTGGCAATAGATAATCTTAAACCAGAATCTTTGTTCCCGAAAAAGTTTAATAATTGAGTTGGAGCATCATCTGCAACTTTAAAATCATTATCACCCCAAATTGTAGCTGCAATTTCGGCCGAGTTAAGATCATTATCATGAGCTGCTATCCACAATTCATTACAATAAGTCAATTCTTCCGACAAATCAAACTCTGAATCGATACCTTCAAGAATTGCTGTTCTAACAAACTGTTCAGGAGTAACAATACTACTCAAAATTACGTCCAAGTCAGATTTAGTTGGACTGACAGCAATATATCTGCACATCGATAAGAAACATTCCTTGGAAAGTTTTGCTTTTGATGGCAACTTCATTAATGAGATTAAAACGTCTAAGATTTCAACTCTTGGGATAGTTTCATCTTCGAAAGCTTCCGAGTGGGTTGCAATAATTTCAATTGCTAAAAGCAATTGTTCTTCTTCTGGATCTTCTTCGACGAATTCAGAAGTTACTGCTTGTTTACTCGAATTTTTGATGGCAATAGCTTTACCGTTCTCTAAGACTTTGATAAGCAATGGTAAAATGTAAGACAAAGAAAGCGAATCTAATGGACTTGAATCAGCTAAAATTTTAATTCTGAATAAAAGCCTTCCAACAAGACTTAAAATTGGTTCTTCGAAATAGTTTTCAGGGATGCCTTTCACGCCATAGATACGTAATGTAGCCACACCAACAAACTCCTTCAATAAACCTAATTTATGGGAAAGCAAATTGGAAAGATTGATAAAAGCATCAATTGGTAATGTTCCGAAGAAACAGAAACTTAGATTGTCCCTGGCTAATTCTAATAATTTAGAGATGGCCACAGGATACCAAACACTAGATCCATTATCAACTTGAGTAGCATTATTTGTGATTTCAGTAATAATATTGATTGATCTGCTCATCTCATCAACAACTGTTTGAATTTCCTGACGGATGGCAGATTCCTTTGCTAATTGGGTATTAACGAGAATTTGTTCTTCTTTAGTGAGTTTCTTTTGTGGAGCCTTTTTCTTTGCTAACTCACTCTTGAGCTCCTCTTCCCATTTTTTAGTTTCATAATCTTTCGAGTTTTTATCCTCTACCTTTTTCCCTTGATTGAGAACATCAACAACTACTTCGCCTTCTTCAGCTTTCCATATTTTAAAGCTTTCTGTATCGTAATTTTGAAGTTTGGAAATGTCAATGTCGTTTGTGATATATTCAACAATGACAGGAGCTACTTTTTCAGGCTTGATGAAATTAAGAACACCAACTGCTTTAATAAATGCAGAATACAATTGTGAATTTTTTGTAGTACTAAGTCTTGGGTATATGTTTTCCAAAATTGATTGGTAATTTCTTTCAACTAAATCACCGACATCAATTTTATGCCCACTTCTTTGAACCAATCCTACCCAGCCATTCTTAACTGGAATGGATTCATGGTTAGCTACTACGAGTAATTTGACTAAGTTTGCAGTGGCGATTTCAGTGTCTGTAATCTGAGTCAAGATCGATAAAACAGGACTCAAGAATTTAAAGTTATATCTCAATTCATCGGACTCGACGCTAAACGCGTCGACAATTTTGTCAACAAATAATGTAGTCAAGTCATTGAATTTGTTTGAAATTGTTTCCAAGAAATGCAAAGCAGCTAATCTTGACTTGTAAGGTACCAACTTTGAAATGGTCAAATAAAGCCATGCATTAACATATGAATCTGGTACATCTGGAGATGCTGATGCAGCAAGTGCTCTCATAAACCACGTCATCTCATCTTCATACGTAAGCTTGGTGAAAACCTTAGAATTCGTTAAAATCGATGGTTTTTCACCATTGTCATTCAATGAAACCGAATAATCAATCTCAATATTATACTTTTCTGCCAAAGCAATTGCTACATAGGCAGACGAAATTCCTCTATTTGTAACAGTTGGTAAAGGTAATTGTTGAGCCTCTTCTAATGCTGTCTTGAACATGGTAAAAAGATCTTTGACGACATTTATTTCCGAATTATAAGAAACCTCACCAAATTCAACAAACCAAATTCTTCTTAATGGAATCTTCTTATCGACAAAACCCGCTTTAATTTGATCAATGTATTTGGAATTGTCTTGGACATTGAAAGTAAGCTTTATAAATGGCTTAACCAAAGCTTGTAAAGATACTTCATTTTGATCTTTTGACACCAATGGTAGTAATTGATCCAAAACCTTCTTAGACAAATCAACAGAAAGATCAAGCAAAGTAAGCGAGGAGACAATAAGTGCTTTCACTTCATTATTAGAAGTAGATTTTAAGGTTTTAAAAAGTTCGTCAATAAACTTTTCTGCATTGGAATCAGTGATATGAACAGAAATTGATTTCAATGTCTCAATTGCACCATTTTTTACATTCCCCTTGGAAGATTTGATTCCTGTGAAAGACGATGCTAGGAGTTTGGAGTTAACAATGTCATCACCTATAGGGCCCCTAAAGTGTTTAATAATAATTGGGAGGATTGTTCCGAATGATATCTCAGATGATCTTAAAACAGACTTTTCAATGGTTGGTAATAAGAGCTTGAAATCTTCAACAGTCAAGTAGGTTGAAATGAATTGCCCAAATAATTCCAATGCACATACTTTAGGAGCGGTTTTTGTTAATAAAACGTTATCACCAAAAAATTTCAAGATATCTGATTTTAATGGTAACTCGAGAATAGGTGTCATTGCTTGCACAGCATTTGTTAAAGCACCTAAATAAATCAAGGCGTAATCATTTGGTAATTTCAAAGCGTTTTCAATGAAGATAGATAAATTGTCAATGGTGATTGCTTCAACAAGTGCAGATTTAGATGAAGACAAAATCGAATCATAAATTCTCCTTCGATGCTGAGAATGCTGACTAGAATTTGAATCAGTATACGATTGTTCAATTGCCTTAGTCAAAATCGCTGCGTGTGGCCTTATAGCCAAAGCCAAATCTTGTACACTTGGCAAGAATTTATGTACCCAAGCTAAAAGCGACAAGTAGTCCGTAATTGGCAACACATGCTTCTCAGTCTGGAGATCAATGAATTTAAATATGACAGAAATATAGTTAGAATCAAGCTTAGTAAAGACCTCCAAGGTTTTAAGCAACTCCGATCTTGATTTCAAATCTTGGTAATAGTTGTATGTTTTCAATAAGATGAGCAATACTTTGTTCAAATCATCAGATGGGATTTGATTACTACTAGCCAAAACTTGAACATTGACTAATGTTTTAACTCTCTTTGATGTTAAAGAATCGAATATGGCCTGTTCTATCGTTGGCAGCAATTGGTCCCATGACAAAGTACTTTGTTCGTCACCCATTGTAAGAGAACCTATGTATTATATGTAGATAAATGGGTAGCTCCAACACCCGCAAATCGAATCTAGACACTTACTTCACAAGTGGTTACAAAAATTCGATCGCTATATATGGCGTATTCAAGGTTTACAGGGCCTATTTTGCATCTAAAGCTACTATAACTGAAAAATTTTCGATTTGGAAGTTACCCGCAAATGGATATTAACCTATACTATTATGCTTTACAGAAATCTGGTTTTCTTCGAAAATAAGAAGTTGTGTAATCGATATGATTATACCATACTGTAAAGTACTTGTAGCTTATACTATTGTTCCTTTTTGACTATTTCAAATATGATCAGAAACATACATAAAAAAGAATATTTTTTGCATCCTGGTTTTGAATTCGTACTTCAATCGTACTGAGACATCTGCCAGATCTGGGTTGCATCTAGCACTTTTGACAAACAGATTGGGATGTACAAATATCTTGTGTTCATAGTAATTAAACAACTTTTAGACATTTTAGTGGTCAGGTGAGGCAAATGCGACAATAGCCGTTTGATAAAGCCACAAGAAATGGTTGCAAAACAGCATACGGTAGGTTTACCATTCAATGCATAATGCAACACATAAAACTATGTTGCAACCATATGACCCCGTGCTGGTGTTTATACAAGCGTCGTTTACGTCCACTCATAGCCGGGTCAGAGTAACTCCTAAGATTTGTTTTGATAAGAAAAAATGTAGTACCCCTCATCTACCAGAACACATTTAATCCATTTCCTCTGTTGTAAACCCCGATAACCCTAAAAGAGTACGTTTAAAAACATGAAACAACTATCATAGGGTCATTACTGGTATTGCATGGCGGAAATTGGCGGGAAGCTCACTTGTGGTGGAGTATCCGCGATAATTCTTTCAGGCTCATCATTTTTGGTCCAACCACGGAATTTTAGTGAACCCCTCGATTTTTTCAAATGTTGTATGTGGGGAAAAGACTCTTCTGTATATGCCGTTCATTTTTTGCTGCTGACAGGTACGACGTCGTATAAGGACCGGTAGCTCTATGTTGACGGACTAGAGATGTAGTTGGCTTGCTGTGAATAGTTGCAAAACTACATTTATGCTTTGTAGTGGGGTATTCTCTGTGGCAATCTGTGAAAGTGGTAAGCTGTGGAACTTTAGAATTTTGACACTTGTAAGCTTTGACTTCTACTACCCGCTAGACTTACCTACACTTTTGAATACAATAAATTAACCTTTATTCCGATCCAACTATCTAACCAATAAATATATATAAATAATGTGTCGTATATCGTATCTGTGTATTGGACTGCAACCCCGTAGGCATCAATTAAGTCCTCGCAATGTCTTCAACAAGTAACAAGCAAACAATCAGCAAACTAATAATAAATAAACTCCAGCTCTATCTGGAGTAGGCACTTTTATGTGATCGTGCCATTTTAAAAACAAAAACAATACCAATGTAAAATTACCATTTTTACCATTGACCAACTTTTCCTTTTCATCACAATGAAAAGCATTTCAAATTCGTACAAATACATCTAAAACTTCACCCATTTTATCTTTTCTCTCATCGAGACCAAATTTCTTACAACTTCCACTGTCGAATTACGCCGTCGACGTGGTTTCATTAATCATGCTTGAACGAACATCTGCTCCCATAACGACAACTACCCCATTTCATCCAATTAGCACATGGCTTAGATCTCCACTTTGGTGGTCTATCAACCTTCTTCAACTCATTTTCACCGTGAGCAAACTGACACTTGTTTCCGTATGGACAAATTCCCATTTTCATATAGCTAGCACACAATTCTGTTTTGTACAATTGCGTGTTGACATTTTTTGGTGACGACTGACTCTGGAACTGCCCATGGTTGTGATGGTTGTACTGCTGGTCAAAGTTGAAGATATCTTGCTGCTCGTCAACGGAAAACGTGCCATAGTAGTTGTATGTGTAGATGTTCTTGTTGTTTATAGTGGCGACATTATCGTGCACGCCGATGGTAGTCGAAGTCGAAGGGATGTGGATATCCACATCCAACAAATTCTCGGGAATCAAAAAATTCGAAGTCGATGGCTTCGACCAGATGCTGGGTTTGATAACAATATTGTTTGGATTGTTGTGGTACAACTTTGCGTTACCAGGATTCGACATCTGCGACTCATTTGAGCTCGAATGCCAGAGCTCAGGCAACAAGTCCAAGTCCTGCAAGTCTGAACTGGATGAACTGGTGGAGCTAGACGTAAACTTAGGTGAATAACTTATCATCACTTCCTATATGACTGGCACAAATGCAGTATAGACGACTAATTCAAATATTAAATAACAAACAATTTACAAATTGTTGCAATCAGACGATGTACCTTTAAATTGCGTTTGGTGTGAGAGTAGTATATATAAAATTAATTTTTTTCTGGTTTGTGCGGTACTTATAAATCTCAAAACCGGAAAATTTTCCTAGCTTCCCCTCTCTCGAATTCGGATGTTATTCACCAAATAATCTCCTCAAATTTCATGAGAAATACCTCGATACGATGGGGCTCCGGTAATTACCACACAGACGGTGTTTAACTATGGGATGTGTGTTGCGATGGGATTCGTGTTTGTTTCCATCATACTGTAGTGCGACTATAATGGTCAGGAGATTTTTTATACGATATTTGTATTGGGCAAATTAGTCATCAAGTAAACACTAACTCCCCACGTCAAACAGTAGTTTAGATCTCCCATACGTTATTGTCTCGATGAGTCCAATTGTAGCAAGTGCGCCATTTTCTGGTGGTGTGGTGGAGATTTGGCACTCCTCACGCTACTGAGGAGACGTTAGGCGCAGTATCTCAAATGTGACGTCCCACTGGGTTTAGATTCCCTACCTACTATTTATCGGCTGTTGCTGATAATGTACGTGTAGAGTCCGTTGTTGTGCTGCAATGACCCATGGTGGCCAATAATCCGATGTTCGCATTTGTTGGTTGTTCGAGTTGTTCCGTACCGGTTTAACATTCAATTTACTGCCTCTAACGCTACCGCCACTCAAGTTGTATCAACACCTTCTTTGTTCCGTCGTCGGACTCTTCTGTAATGTTGGCTATTGTCAACAAACCATGCTCCGGCACCTACAAACTTCTCTACTCCTATATTTGGTCGTTGGTCCATCTCCACTAGACCACACCGGACTATCTCCGAATGTGTCAAAAAATAGAAACTTGCAGTAGCGGGGATTGACCCAAGATTTCTCCAATGTTACGTTACATTAACCAATTCTGTTTCATTAGAAAACTTAGCCGACGTCGACTTGTACCCTTGCCTCATGCCATCTGCAACTTCCAAGTTTTTCCAGTATTTTCTAATCGTCCCCGTTGTATCCTGTTTACCACACTATGTCCTGATGTTTGCCATAATGTCCTGATTCGTGCTCGTATACTGCATAGTTCCGTTAGGTAGCGCTCTTACTAATCCCTCTCCCAGCCGTGGTATCACAAGCTCATCTGGCAGGCATCTCGGTGCCATTACCCATGGAAGTATCATCTCTCGCCACATTGCTCACGTTCACTTGCATTGTAGTATACACCCTTATTTCCTGGCCTGTTTTACCTCTGCCGAGGTCGAACATCAAAACTGAAGTTTTCTATCACCTGATAATACAGTAGCTTACAACCATCCTGTATCACCTTGCAACTCCGACCATACTATTAACCGCTGCATTCTATCAACGTTAGTCTCTTTTTTGACCGTTTCTAAAATTGAAGAAATTCACGTGACCTACTATTTGGTAAACAAAATCAAGTTCGCGTAGAAGTACATCCTTAAACAAGGTGTAGCACGCAAAAGGGGCAGAAAGATCCAGCAAATATGATCAGCAGCAACAACTGGCTGATACAGAAGGCTTGGATGGATCAGAATGTACCTCACATTCCTCCGCAACTGTTGATCGACCATGTTTTAACACCATATCAACTGCCTTCAACATCATCGGCCACCAGATCGGTTAGCAATATTGCTGGTGGTAATGTACCTAGTGGTAACCGAGCGAATGTTTCAATTTCACGAGATCAACCTACTTTGACGTCTTTCACTTCAAACGCGACCCCCACCAGACAATATACTGACGTCTTAAAAAACTCAAACACCAACATTGCTCCAGTCAATGCCAAAACCCGCGTAGTTAACATCCCCAAATCAACCACATCTCCATCACAGAAGACAAATTCATCGTCCATATCTTTTTCAGATCGAGTGCAGGCTTCACCAGCCCAATTTAATAGCTTCAACGTAGTACCCACGCGACCCACCACCGTCAATATTACAGAGAAGGACCCTGTGATAGATTTAACACAGGAGTCTATATCGACTGTGAACAAAAGAACAAAAGTTGTTTCTACAAATCAATTGAAAAAGCATAAACCCAATTACCCTCCAGTTTTAGATAATTCTACCCAAAAAAAATATACTACCATAGACGAGATACAACCTAAGAAAACTAATGGAAATGATACAGAGTCAATACTCCGACGAATAATTGAAGTCCAAAATGAGAAGATCACCACTCTAGAGGAGCAGTTTCGAGTCAGTAACTCTACATCTATTTCATTTGATGCGAAACAATCATTTTATAAAGACTTGACTCCAAAGTTACAACTGCTTGAGTCGAAGCTAAAAGAACTCCAAGGGCAATTATCATCAACCACAAATGTTGGTTCTAAACATGATGAATCACAAATTGTACCACCAACACCTGTTGTAGACGAATCACTTTCTATGGGGAGAGGTCTAAACGATCTGTCAGCAGATGAAACTGGCGTGAAAGATATCGTGGAAGAGGAAATACTTGAATTAACTCAAACAGATTTCACATCGAATATTAATGAAGCCAGGGCATTTGTGTTGGACCAGCGTGGGAATCTAGCTCATCAGGTGCCGAATAGACCCCAGAACAATGCCGCAATGTCTGATGTCGATTCAGAAGACCATTTTGGAGAACATTCAATGGACGGGTTGCGAACACCAACACAAGAGCGTGATGAAATTGATGATTTGGGGAGCTTTATAGAGCATAATGATACAGGTTTGGAAATCGATCAAACTTTTGACGACATTTCCGACAAGTCAGATGTCGAGAGCAATTTTGGTGATAGTATACGTGATGAACTAAATGATATCAAATTATCCCAAGATGTTGCCGAAAAGTTTGGCATTTCCTACGGAAATAGTAATGTTGAGAGAGATACAATTGAAGAACTTAAGGATGATGCAATGTCAATATCCACAGAAGATGACGAAATTGAAGAAATAGAAGATTTTACAACTCAGTTGAATGAGGAACGTGAACTAAACAACGAGGTGATTGAAATTTTGAGTGATGATGACGAGGATTACCAGTCTAATTACCAGTTTCCGATAAAAGTTGAGCCGATGTCGCCAGAAAAAAATGACAAAGTCTGTACCACCATTGATAGTGATATAGATTTCTCTGATGATGATGATGAGTTAATGAAGATCATAAATGGAGCACCAATTCCTGGTGCAGATGGGCGAGAGGTGCCTCCGGGGTCCGAAAAATTCATCAATGATGTTTATTCCACATTAAATAATGTGTTTAAATTGAAGTCATTCAGGCAAAATCAATTGAGAGCGATTTCATCACTGTTACAAGGGAAAGATGTGTTTGTATTGATGCCAACTGGTGGGGGTAAATCGTTATGTTATCAACTCCCTGCGTTGATTCAAACAGGAAAAACTAAAGGTACAACTGTTGTAATTTCACCATTGATTTCTTTAATGCAAGATCAAGTTCAGCATTTGCTAGACAAAAACATTAAAGCAGCAATGATCTCATCCAAGGCAACTCAAGATAACAATAAAAATTCATTAAACTTGTTTCGTGATGGGTTGTTGCAATTAGTCTACCTTTCTCCAGAAATGGCTAATAAATCTGCAAATGTTCAAAGAATTATCACCAAACTATACGAAAATAATCAATTGGCAAGAGTTGTGATAGATGAAGCGCACTGTTTGAGTTCCTGGGGCCATGATTTTAGACCAGATTATAAGGGTATGAGTGTATTCAAAGAGAAGTATCCCAACGTTCCCCTTATGGCTCTTACTGCCACCGCTAATGAAAAGGTCAGAATGGATATTGTTCATCATTTGAAAATGAATAACCCAGTTCTTTTAAAACAAAGTTTCAATAGGTCCAATCTTTACTATGAAATCAAGCTAAAGGATAGCACACATTTAGAATGGGTTAAAGATTATGTTCTTGGAAAGCAAAGAGGAAAAACTGGTATTATATATTGCAATACCAAACAGCTTTGTGAACTGACCAGTGAAAAGTTAAATGCTGTTGGTTTGAAAACTTCATACTATCATGCTGGTATGTCATCTCAAGAAAGAAGCACCGTTCAATCAATGTGGCAAACTGGAAAACTCCAATTAATCTGTGCAACAATTGCATTTGGGATGGGTATTGATAAAGCAGACGTTAGATATGTAATTCACTTATGTTTACCTCGAACTTTAGAAGGTTATTATCAAGAAACTGGTAGAGCTGGAAGAGATGGTAAACATTCTGAGTGCATAATGTTTTATTCGTATCGAGATGCACGGCAGATTCAAAGTATGATACAAAGAGATGAAGAATTGACTGAGGAAGGTAAAGAGAACCATATGGAAAAGTTGAGACAAGTTGTTCAATATTGCAGTAATACTACTGATTGCCGTCGTAAGCAAGTTCTTCATTATTTCAATGAGAATTTTGATGTGAATCAATGCAACAAGCAATGTGACAATTGTAAAAACAATTTGAATATTTCAGTTGTACTGAAGGATTGTACTGAGTATTCCAGAGATATATTGAATCTTGTTCAAACGATCCAACACGAACGAGTAACGGTGTTACAATGCCAGGACATTTTCAAGGGATCTCGATCCAATAAAATCATAAAGATGGGACATCATAATAACCCATATCATGGCAAAGGAAAGGATTTGGAAAAGACTGACATTGAGAGAATATTCCTTGATCTATTATTTGGAAACTACTTGAATGAATACTATATAATGAGAGCAGGGTTTGCATCTACTTATGTTCAATTAGGTAAAAATGCAGACTCGATTCTCAAAGGTCAACAAAAGATAAAAATCCAATTTAGTGGTCCAGTAAAAAGTACCTATTCATCAAGAGATGTTAGTCGACCAAGTACTGGGGCATCGGTATCCTCCAAAGAAAGCTTGAGCAACTTTAGATACACAGAATCATTTGTCAGTGCAAGAGATATGCAAAACTCTATGAACAATTTATCCTCGAACTCTACGAATGAGAATCATGTTGCACATAGTTTACAAGAGTTGAACAAAATAAGAGTAGAGGTCCTGCAAATGTTAAGCATACCGCTAAGACAAGTTTTGGACGATTTAACTGTTCGAGATATGGCTACAAAGTTACCAACAAATAAACGAGACTTTGCCAAGCTCAATGGTATTGCAAGGAATCAGTTGGACTATTTCAACCATTTCAAGAAGGTATTGGGGTCATTGTCCAGAGAACGCAAAAAAGAGACCGGACCAGTATCGGAGTATTTCAACACACAAAATCGAACCTACAACCAACAATCTAAAAATCCAAGTGGAAATCACAAACAGGGCTACAAAAATTCTTACTACAAGCAAAATAATCGGTCACAAGCAAGCCGTCGGTCTCAGAAGCCAACTACATCACAGCGATCAAAGCCAAAAGGTTTACCATTATGATCCTGTATAAGAGTACTCTATTCATTTCGTAATTAAAAAAGATCGAAGTTACAATACTCATCGAATAACGACAAATGCACCCATTCCATAAACGACTTGCAAAAGAATACAAAGAGTTAAAGCAAAACAAACTACCGGGAGTTCGTCTTGTGGATAATAATAATGATTTAACGCATTTCATTTTCCGGGTTCAAATCAAAGATAACGAAGTGTATCCACCACTGGAATTGTACCATCTATATGTTGATATCACAAAAGAATACCCAGTTGACTCACCCAGAGTGCAGTTTATAATATATGACCAAGTCCCATTGGACGAAGATGAAGATGATGAAGTACAAGTTGTCGAAGGAATACCCAAAATACCAATGCATCCCCATGTCTACTCAAACGGGCATATTTGTTTGAACCTACTAGGCGAGGACTGGACTCCGGCATGTTCTATAGAATCTACTATTTTGAGCATTCAATCCATGTTAGCAGCAAATCACTGCGTAGAAAGGCCCCCCGATGACGCCCAATATGTCAGACATGCACCAAAAGACCCAAAGCAAACATCGTTTTCATACCACGACAACGATGTGTAATTAGAAGGAAAGGAGCTAGACGGATTATTAATATATAGGTTCCATAAATGCGAGTAACTCCTCAAATAGAACAAAACTGCACGTCATAAAGAGCAAAGTTGCTCTTGGGGCCCCTTTGAAATCAGACAACAATTCGCGAGAGGAAACAGTAAGATCTAGGAGAATCATGTAGCATTTGATGGTTGCTACAGTTAAGGGAAAACTTATATGTCGTGTTGTACCACACAAAAGAGCAATGGCATGATTTTGTATAGACTAAGATTACCGGTCAAACGATCAAGTTGATAAAGTTGCTGCCCCGAATATGATTTCGCAGTCGGTACCAACGGTTAGATATGCATAATGTCCAGACATAAATTGTTATTCAAGAAATCATGTAGCTGCAAGTGTAAGTTCAATGTCGCCTGGCCCATTACACCTGATCTGCGATGCACAATTGTCCTGGTAGGTTGCAGAAGAGAATATAAAGGAAATTGATACTGATAAATTTGATGGTCTACATAATTTAACATTTTGAGCAGAGTCATGGCAACGAGAGAAGTTGACAATAAGGGGTAGTCGTTAGAGTTGCGTACGGCTAGGAAAATACTTTAGCTCGGGAAAAAGCGGTGACAGTAAGCGACGCCCGGGAGATTGATCGAATTCATGGCATAACGACGAAGACCCCGGGATGCGACTCGAAACCGTTTGGTAAAGTGCAGCCGAGTAGAAAACAAGAACTCGCCAGACTACCAGGCTGCCAGACAGAAATGCTCTAGAATCAAAAATGGATGGGAAAAACAGAAGCACCTTTAAGAAGTGAGCTTCGCAGACCCCATTTATGAAAAGAGAAGTCAAGAGAGGAACTTGCATGTACAACACCTGTCAAAATGTGTAAGGCAACCAAACCTGACCTGGGACAGCTCGACCACATCAGGTAAGTGGAACGGTCCCAGGAGCCAGTTCAGAGTAGGCATTATACGAGATTTGCTCCGCCCAGTGTAGTAGAAAATTCCTCGAGGAAATGGTTTCATTGGGACATTGATGTTGCAATGGTCCTGATTAAATTCTCGGATCTTAATACTTAAATCTGACGATTTAAGTTAAATTTGCAAGAACCACATTTGCGGAACCTAAATTTGGGAGACGGAAGGTGTTCCGCTATGGGTACGTAAGGTGGAACCGGTAATGAATTTTTTTTCGTTTTATTCCGGTCATATTCCGGTCAATTATCGGTTTAGCCCAAGAACAACGCAAACTCACGTTAACGATCGACATGAATACAACTGATAACCAGTAAGTGGAGCAAAGGGGACGAGCGGAGTATCTCCTCCCCACAATGATAGCTCATAACAATGGCATTTCGAAATTGGACCTGAAAAAGTCCGAGATGAGGTCGGAGGCAGACATTTTGATGCCTTAACCACAAAAGTTCCATGATGAATAATACAAAAAGGAAGAACTTAATCCAAGAGCCATGACGATGAACAAGTACACATCAGTGGTATGCAAACCTAGAGTGCGGCAAATCTCTACATGATGGGCTTGTGTGTAGTGAAACGAGTACTGTAAATACCGATTGGTACGATATATGTAAGTCTAATGTACGAACTACATACCGTGAAAAATATGAGAGATTATTTTGACGACAAATTTTCATTCCCCTCTTGACAAAAATGTTGGTTACCAACAGCAAAGCAACAATGTAACGATTTACTAAGGTGGGACAGGTGTATGAATACCTGAGGGACATGATACGACCGCCACTACTGCAATGAAAATCAATCAAGAGAAAATGGTGTGGTGAGTATTGCATATACCAAGTCCGAACGGATTATTCATGCATCGACATTTTTCTATTGAACAGAGTTTGTAGAGAAGGATCATGGAACATTAGGATACGGTGTTGCTCTCGGAATGAACCTTGTTATATGATACTCGTGTAGTTAAGAGCGCTATTGACAAGACCTGGCGGTTTCGGACTCGGTAGTATCTCTCCGAAGTGATCTTTCTGTAGTCAAGTTTATTTTCTTTTGTTGTCCCTCATTTGAGGGGAATCTTAATATATAAAAGCCCTCAGTGCCCAAAAAATTTAATGCATTTTAGTAATAGTATATTTGATATACTAGAATTTGTATATTATTGTATTCTAACTGGATCAGTTGCACATATAGCTTTCAGTGTTTGTGTGTTTACTCATAGTGTGAAGTAGTTTGGCATTACTTACGTCTAAGTCGATTTTCCCTACGTTTAAGGTTTTCGCGGTTCCAGAACTACTACTAGTATTATTATGTCCATTGAACAAGCTTGTGACTCGTGCAGAAAGAGAAAGTTGAAATGCTCCAAGTCGTTACCTAAGTGCTCCAAGTGCATTCAGCACGGGTGGTGTTGCACCTACTCTCCTAGGACCATCCGGTCGCCGCTTACTAGGGCGCATTTGACTACGGTGGAGAACCGGGTCGAGGAATTAGAGTCGATTTTGACGTGGTTGGTACCGGATGTGCCCGATATCAACTTTCTCACAAAAAAGAATTACCAGGCAGTTTTGCACGACGTCAAGTCGGCAATTGTCAAGGAGAATGTTTCCGTCAAGCACCATTTTGCCAATATGGGCGAGTTTGAATGTGCGGCCTCGGACACTTCCGAGTCAGATATCTCTGATCACCACCACGATAATAATGGAAATGGGTCAAATGGGAACGGAAATCTTGACAGCCACCAAAGAGATTACAATCCCAATGAAACACAACGTCCAAACACTGGTTATCAACTGCAAGCTGGCCCAATGAATTCTGGAAATGCGGTAAATTACAAGGCTGGTTCAAAATCATTCACAGACTTGACAAGCAACGTTATGCCAGCAGCGACACCAAATCCATTGAGTCTCGAAAACTCGTTTAGTGTAAACGAATACAACAACTACGCAAAGAAATCCGAGCAATTGAGTGGATTGGCAATGCATGGCTTTGATTCCGTCCCAACTGCAATGAACGATTTAAATTCTACATTAAACACCATGTCTTTTGACTTGGGCTCTTTTGACGCAGACAACAATATGATAACCAACACCAATACTATTCCCACCACATCAACATCACCAATCATGTACCCACTGGTAGCGAAATTTGACAGCTCGAAAGTTAAGCAAGAAATTATTGATGATTTCATGTTGAACAACATTCCTACTGAAAACAAGCAACCATTCAAGTTTATTACCCCCAACGTGTTCAAATCGACGTCAACGAGTTTGACAAGCCCATCGAGTTTATTGAGCTTGACGAGTTATACCGGATTCGAAGACACTGGAGAAACAGACGATGAAGGGTTGACACAAGCTTTAAAAAAGTATAAGACTGTAAGCGATGACGAAGAACGAAAATTAGAGATGGAGTACAGGATGGTATTTAATTATGAAACAGAACAACAAATATAAAAATCATGATCACGACAAAAAAAAACGGATACAAGGACAATAGATTATTAACAATGTGGTAAATGGAGTCCAACACGATTAACGACTCGGTTTTATAGAAATATAGGGATTAATATAAAGGGTTATTACAGGCACCAATAAATTTTGTAAGAGAAGCACGTTGCATGGTTCACAGACAGCAAACTGATAGAGAAGGAAAGTAAAACTTGGTGTGGGACGGGCAAATTAATCCAACAGTGTTTCTAAAAAAAGTTAATGAAATTCTAGGCATGGGAGCTGTGAAGTTGAATGTGCAAACAAACAATAGTCTGGGCTAATTAATTCAATTGGAGTTACAAAATATGCAAACATTCCTTCAAGTGATTCGATACATGCGTGTCATCTATTGGTGTCTGATAGGGACCACCGGCCAATTTCGCCGGCACAGGAACAGGAGGATGATTCACCAACTGGCTTAAAATAAATTCGGTGGAATACAATAGACTTCCGGTCTGACTCAAGTAGGCAGGTAAAAAATATGTCTGACTTTAATGGTAGCACTGCTCGGACTTTTGGTGCCGAAAAAATTAAAATTTTCATTTTCGATTACACTCACAAATGTGATTGGATGTGCATCAAGCTATCAGAATTTCGTTCTTGGAAAGTCAATCTTGGGAAATGCGTCATCGCATATGTCCCAACGAAAATATCATCGTGATGTTACCCCAGTGGTTTTGAACATCTAACCCACTTTGAATATGGTGTTGTAGTTATGATATAGTCTAGTCTGGTTTACCGGTGAGGAGAAGAAATTCACAAATTGAAAACCACGCGGCATAACTACCTAGTTGGGTTCGTGTCAACAATCCACTACTCTGTCCAAAATAGAACTTTTTTTGTACTTCGGGACGTTTGGCCCAATTTGGTAAAATTGCCAGTCTATACCAAGTTTGTAATTGAAATGCTATCATCCAAGCTAAACACAGTTTTCAGTAGTCCTCCAGAGTAGATCATGTAAATGTGCGAGAATTACTGGAACCAGGTTGGTGGTGCTGTTGATGACGTGAAATTTCGAACCCCCACGTAATCTGGCGAGAAATATTCCATTCAGATAAGCGTTATTGTAGTTCGGAATTGATGTCAATCCGGTTCTCAGCATGGTTTGAAGCATCCTTAAACGAGCACATTTCCCAATTGGTTTTTCGTTCATATTTACGACGGAGAGTTATTGTAACCCATGCAACGTTACCTTTGTTAACAGAGTTTCCCCATGTGGAGGTAAACACAATCTGAAAATATTTGCGATGAATATACACAGTTGTAGCTAACTACACTTCCCCTATGCATACCTCGTGGTGTTACCATACGTTCCAGTATTGTAACATTGTATAGTGTGGTAACATTTGATGTTGTATAAAGGAAGTGTCCTTCACTACGGCTCCTTAGAAAAAACCCCCGATGGCCCCTAAATGTAGTGATGCAAAAAGTCAGTACTTGTCATTTATCCCCTGTTTAGGCTCCTGAGATTTGGCTCTGATTTTCATCTTTGTCTGTAGTTTCCTGCCGATCTTGCAACATAGCCATGGTATAATGTAAATAGAATCCAAACAGTACCACTGACTATAGCCGTACAGCTATACTCAAAGCTAACAGTTGCTTGTCATAGTACCCATTTGGAGTACCTCTTCTAACAAGTCCTTGTGTAACGGTACAAGGGTAATTTTGAGGACCAATTAACGGGTAGTTTGCGTCATGGTGAGGCACTTCACTAGTAAAACACACGGAGAGTGGAGACTCAGTGGTCACTGTAGAATTGAGTTTCTCCTCAATTAAGTAATGAATTAGGAATGTCATTTTGTTCTCTGGAAATTGGGCTTTTTGCACTAGTATCGTAGGCACGGCCCCACAAAATAGAATCTTGGGTAGACTATTGTGCCTTACAGGTTCGGTCCGATAGGTTACTACTACTTGGAATAACCCGAACACTACTAACACAGTTTCGTATAAATAACTGGCCAATTCAGTCTATTCAATTTATGAACTTCTATGTTCGAACTGTTTATTAAATAGTTCCGTTACCTTGAAGTCCATTCAGTGATTGTGATCATCAGCAGTATGTACCACTGGCAGTTTTGACATGACATTAAACTCAGTACAGCAATACCAAACTGGCAATGGGTGTAGGTTCTTCGACTTAGTCATGACAACCTTCTCTCTCGACAAGTGCAACCTTGAATGTTGTGGAAGACGTCGAACATTGGTTCATGCATTTCCGGTCAATTTCCGGTTGTCGTCCACAAAGTTGAAATTTGACTTCAGTCGTCTATTAACGACTTGCAGTTGCATGTTTGCTGTCTGTGGGCCATGGTTTGATTTGTAGTTATACTAATAATCAGTGCTTTCGCGCTCAGCCAGAATCTCTAGACAGTCGGCTAGATTGTTATCCCAAACTTCGAGAGTGTGGGCCGCCAAATCATCAACTGCCCTGTCTAAAGGAAAGGTGTTGTTGGTATTGTATGAAGCCCACGAAAATGCTAAGAAGGTACCCCAATTATTAGGTTGCTTGGAGAATGAGTTGGGGATTAGAGATGTGGTCGAATCTGCGGGATATGAATTGGTGAAAACCGCAAATAAGGATCCAGAGGGTTCATCCGAGGTCGACAAGCATTTGAAAGAAGCAGAGGTTATCATTACGACCCCATTCTGGCCCACGTATGTTACAAGACAAAGAATCGCTAATTCACCGAATTTGAAAATGTGCATTACTGCAGGAGTAGGTTCAGACCATGTCGACTTGAATGCTGCAAACGAACGGAAAATAGCAGTTACCGAAGTCACTGGCTCAAACGTCCAGTCAGTTGCGGAACATGCGATTATGACGATGTTGGTGTTGATTAGAAACTACACACCTTCGCATGACCAGGCACTTGATGGAAGGTGGGACATCGGAGAGTGTGCCAAATATGAGTACGATTTAGAAGATAAAGTCATTGCGACCGTAGGAGCAGGGAGAATTGGGTACAAGGTGTTGGAAAGACTAGTTGCATTTAACCCAAAGAAATTGTTGTACTATGACTACCAAGATTTACCACTGGCTGCAATCAAGAAATTGAACGATGTATCGAAAACACTCAATGGAGTAGATAATATCGTAGAGAGAGTGGAAAAATTGGAAGATATGGTAGCACAATCCGACATTGTCACCATCCACTGTCCATTGCACGAGAAGACAAAGGGCTTATTCAACAAAGAATTGATTTCCAAAATGAAGAAAGGGGCTTACCTCGTCAATACTGCGAGAGGTGCTATCGCAGTAAAAGAGGACATTGCTGCTGCTGTCAAGTCTGGCCAATTGGGTGGGTACGGTGGTGACGTGTGGGACCCACAGCCTGCACCAAAAGACCACCCCTGGAGATCGATGGACAACGGGGACGGTGCTGGTAACGCCATGACCGTGCATGTGTCAGGTACGTCATTGGATGCTCAAGCGAGATATGCCGATGGAGTCAAATCCATATTGAAATCGTACTTCACTGGCAAGCACGATTACCGTCCTCAGGATGTCATTGTCATCAACGGTGATTATGCCACGAAGTCTTACGGTCAACGGTAGCCACGTTCCTATTTTGGCGAGAATGATTTACGAATTATGTTGGTGTTTCAAAATATTGCAAATATACAGTTATGGCATACGGAGGATAAACCCCTTCTAGGTCGCAGTAGAACTCGTAGACGAAACAGTACATCCAGGCTATTCTACTACGTTTCTGTCGTCAATTCCCCCGTAGCGTGCCTATACAACCCAGTGCCGTACGACCATCGTAGATCTTCCCCAATAATACTCGTATGTCGTGTACCATTTTCGTAATGTTATCAATTTAATCTCCATCAACGGATTTAACAGAACGTGACAGATTTCACATTTTCCTACGTTTAAAAATCCCTCAACAAAAACGTTTTAGTCTTGTTTAGGTTTTTTTGTACAATTTTGTAAACCAAACAAAATTACAACCGACGATGTACGGTTCACGAATGAAGAATCTCATTCGTGAGACGCAAGAGATTTCTAAGAAAATCTTGAAGGAGTTGGGCAAATTGGGGAAACCGAAATCCCAGTTCCAACCCATCCCAATTCCTATTCGTAAGTTCCACAGAGCAGACTGCTTCTACACTCGTTTCTTCTGCCGTTATCATCACAACCCAAATGTGTTAAGATACGATGTTTTTGTACGGAATTTTTGCTCGTTCCATGGGTTTAACGGGATCCATCACAACCACCCCTTCAATGGTTATATCAAGGGTAAGTCATTTTGGAAATTCAAATTTTTCTTCAGAAACTTCACCCAACACTCAAAGATTTTGAGACAGGTGCCACGAAATGGGTACTATAGCCATTATTTCAGTCAAGCCAGCCAGAATCCATACAGGGCTAAGCTCCACTCTATCTGGAGAAGATCGGTCTGGAATCAACTAAACCTGCTAAAGTTTGGTGAGTGCGAGGAGAAAAGACCGGAGAATAAGTTCCAAGTCAGCCAGTATACTAGAAATGTGAAAAATACCAATCTTCGGTTGAACATGTCTTTGACACCAAAGAACCATCAAATCACATTAACTTTGGCCAAGTACG
>ERZ778017.842-NODE-842-length-36243-cov-9.342766_pt1 | contig 36243 bp, 21 predicted proteins | sample MGYA00375747_ERZ778017 | MGnify/ENA primary metagenome ERZ778017 (study PRJEB29350, sample SAMN05509838) | bioreactor metagenome | biome: bioreactor; material: wastewater | place: South Africa: University of Cape Town | collected 2014-03-17 ...
GCGAGCATTCGATCGGCGTGACCGAGGACGGGCTGGAAATCTTCACCGCCTCGCCCAAGGGCCTGTTCCGCCCGAAATTCTCCTGACGTTGATTTAATATAACGGCCATATTTCAGCCGCTCCACGTCTCTCACCTGGGTTATGACAGGGAGGGCTCGGATCATGCGTTTGTGGAGCGTGCTGGGAGTCTTGGCGGCGGCCGGGCCGGGCGTCGCGGATGCAACCGACCTTAAGCACATCACCTTTGACCGTGGTGAGGTGGCTGTGTGGTCGGCGTCGGTTTCTCCACGCGACCATACGCCGGCCCATGTGGCGGATGAGGTCGCGCCTCTAGCCTTGCCCACGGCAAGTCCGGCCTTGCCCGCCAGGGGGTCGACCTTCTCGACTTTGTTTCGCGCGCGGGATTTGTTTGACTTGGAGCGGCATCCAGCGACGACAGCGGCGAAGTTGTTTCAACTCAAAGAGGACGGCGAGCGTCAGGGAACCGCCTGTACGGCTCAATTCGTGGGGCCTCGCCACCTGCTCACCGCCGCTCATTGCTTGGTTGATCGGGCTACAGGACGACCTCGCCCCGGCTTCGAGATTGCTGTCCGTCATGACGGTGGGAGCGATCAGGGCGTGTACCGTGTCGTGGCGGCTTGGGGGCCTGCGAGCGAATTTGAACCTCGACCCGTGGTGGTTCAGACCACGGCTCCTCTGGACCTGGCCGCTGAATGTCATGATGTGGCGTTGATAGCGGTTGACCGACCCGTCGAGGCGTCAGGAGGCTGGTTGGGCATGTCGATCAGTGTCGATCCGGCGCTGCCCGTGCATCGTTTCTCTTATCCGCATGAATCATCAGCCGCGGTCATCGAGCGGTTGCTGACCACGCAAGAGCACCCGGACAACGTCAAAGACTACATGCGCCTGGAAATCGCCAAGCGGCGTTTGAGCGAACCGGATTTTTCGCCGGAAAACCTCTATTACGAATATGGTGTGGTGGAGGGCGTGCATGCGGAAGCTCTCACCGAGCGGAACGGCGCTGTTCTTCCTGGCCGCTCAGGCAGCGCCATGATTGATGGGCAAGGACGGGTCGTCGCCATCATGTCTAGGGCGGCGGAAGGCGAAAACTATAGTTGCCGGCTGACTCCGTATCTTATTGGCGCCTTCAGCGACATTGCAGGGTTGGGCCGTTCAGATTGATCAACGTTCATGGCCTTGCTCCGTGGGCCGCGTCTCGGCACTGTGACGCCAAGGGCGGATGGAGAGCGAAGCGTTGAACGTGGAGGGGGGGAAGGCCAAGCCGCACCACGCCGGGCATCGCGAGCGGCTGCGCGAACGCGCGCGCACGGCGGGCCTCCATCATCTGCCGGACTATGAGCTGCTGGAGCTGTTCCTGTTCCGCAGCCAGCCGCAGGGCGACGTCAAGCCGGTGGCCAAGGCCCTGCTGGCGCGGTTCGGGTCGCTGGCGGCGGTGCTGGCGGCCTCGGTCGAGGATCTGATGACGGTCAGGGCCGAGGATTCGCGCGGGCGGCCCAAGGGGGTGGGCGCCGAGACGGCGCTGGACCTGGCCGCCCTGCATGAAGTCTCGCGTCGGGTGGCCAAGGAAGAGGCGAACAAGCGCACCGTCATCTCGTCGTGGACGGCGCTGCTGGCCTATGTCCGCCTTAGCCTCCAGCACGAGCCGCGCGAGCAGTTCCGCGTCCTCTATCTCGACAAGAAGAACCAGCTGATCCTCGACGAAATCCAGAATCGGGGCACGGTCGACCACGCCCCGGTTTATCCGCGCGAGGTGGTGCGCCGGGCGTTGGAGCTGTCGGCCAGCGCCATGATCATCGTTCACAACCACCCCACTACCCCCGTTTCGATCACGTTGGATCACGCTCAATACCACTGAAACATCAATGAATTGGGCGTTATTTCGGAATTGCGTACAGGGGGCGGTTACGGCATACTGGGGACGGTTGAAGGGGTAGAAGACGGCTTTCCGCTCCCAGCAAACGATCCCCGTTTCTCCTCAACCGATCCCAGTTAGGGAAGAGGAGGAATGCGATGCCCAGCTTGACCGACACCGCGATTCGCCACGCGCTGAAGCGCGTCGAAACCAGCCAGAAGCAAGAAAATCTCGCCGACGGCGAAGGACGTGGCACTGGCCGGCTCGTGCTCGTCCTGAAGCCCATGCCTAAGCGCGTCACCGCAGACTGGATGGCGCAGCAGTGGCGTGACGGAAAGCGGACGAAGAAGAAGCTCGGCGCCTACCCGTCGATGTCACTGGGACAGGCGCGCGAGGTCTTCAAGCGTGACTATGCCGACGTGATCCAGAAGGGTCGAAGCATCAAGATCGCCACCGACACGCGACCTGGCACCGTCGCCGATCTGTTCGAGGGCTACGTCGCCTCGCTCAAGTCGGCGCGCAAACCATCCTGGAAGGAAACCGAAAAGGGGCTGAACAAGATCGCCGACACCTTGGGACGTAATCGCCTCGCCCGGGAGATAGAGTCGGACGAAGTCGTCGAACTGATCCGCCCCATCTATGAGCGCGGAGCGCGATCGATGGCGGACCATGTGCGCTGCTACATCCACGCCGCCTTTAGCTGGGGCATGAAGTCCGACAACGACTATCGGAACGCCTCGCCCCGCCGCTTCCGCATCCCCTTCAATCCGGCGACCGGCATTCCGACTGAACCCAAGGTGCAAGGCACGCGCTGGCTCAGCGAGGACGAGTTCGTGCAACTCTATCGCTGGCTGAAATGCCCCGACACGCCAGTGACGCCTTCCTATCTTCGCGCCGTCCAGCTTCTGATGCTGACGGGGCAGCGGGTAGAAGAGATCGCCCGCCTTCACGTCGATCAGTGGGAAGCCAATGAGAAGATCATCGACTGGTCGAAGACCAAAAATCTTCAGCCGCACGCCGTCCCCGTGCCGTCGCTTGCCGCCGAACTGATCGAGTCGATCACGCCGAATGAGTTCGGCTGGTACTTTCCCTCGGCCAAGGATCCTTCGAGGCCTGTCAGCCACGGAACCCTCTATAGCTTCGTGTGGCGCCAACGGGATCGGGGCGTCATCCCGCATGCCACGAACCGCGATCTCCGGCGGACATTCAAGACACTGGCCGGCAAAGCGGGCGTCCCGAAGGAAATCCGGGATCGCCTGCAGAACCACGCGCTTCAGGATGTGAGCTCGAAGCACTATGACCGCTGGACCTACATGGCCGAGAAGCGCGCCGGCATGGCGAAGTGGGACAAGTTCGTCCGTGCGATGCTCGCCAAAAAGCGCATGAGGCTGGCGGCATGATTTCAGTTTGGCGATTGCTCCGCGCGTCGAGCCTTCCCCTGGGCGCCCTTCTGCTCGCGGGGACGGCGACATCCGCGCGAGCTGATCCGTGTGAAGGCCGCCTCCCCAGCCAAGCTGGTCAGCAGTTTACCGGCACGGTGCGTTACGTTGGCGATGGGGACAGTCTTTGCGTCGGCACTTCCAATGATCCGGCGACGTGGATCGAAGTGCGCCTGGCCGACTTCGACGCGCCAGAGCTTAACGCAGCGAACGGCCGCTTTTCGAAATCGCTTCTTCAACAGGTCGCTTCTGGGCAGGCCGTAGCCTGCGAAGCCCGCCGCGGCCGCAGCGGCCGCGTGGTCGTTTTCGACCGTGTCATCGCTGTGTGCCGCGTCCGCGGCCGCTCCATCGGCGACTTGCTGCGTGCGCAGCATGCACCGGAAGGTGGGAACTGACGTCTGCCGATAGAGCTTGAGGCGGCATGCCCGTCGGGTCTAGCTGCGCCTATGACCGCCCCCGATGACTCTCCCACCATGCAATCGGCCGCAAACGCAGCCGCCCGCCTGTTCCGTGCCTATGAAGCGCACAGCCTTGCTCCGGGACCTGACACGCTGTTCCACACGCTCACGGCGATGCACAGCCTCGACGACAAGCTGAAGAAGGCCGAGATTCAAGACTTCAAACATCTGGAAGAGTTCACTGCCTTGAAGGCGCTTCGGAATTTCGCGCACCATCAAGACGAAATCGACGCCAATGTGCGGGTGATCCCCTCGCCAGCCGTCAGCGACCTTGGCTTCCTTTGTCTCGTCCGACGCGATCAGGTCGAACAGGCGATCGAGACAGTGGGTGAGAAGTGGCGCGCCGAGACACGCGCCGCCTGCGAAAGCCGCTTTCACTGGTATGGCGAGGCTGTGAATATCAATCCCTGCCTCTTCAACTTCATGGTGCACGCTTATGAGCAAGTCGCCGCCGCGGGCGTGAAGCCGGATCCGGCTTCATTGGAAGCTTTCGAAACCTCTTACCAATTCGAGGCCCGCGAAGGTCACGCGCACCTCATCGACGGTCGCATGACGGGTCCGGTGGGCGGGATTGAACAGATGCTGACGACCATCGTCGCCAACCTCCCAAGCCGCTGACACGACAAGGCGAAGCTCCGGCCGCTGCGCCGGGACGACACTACATGGTCGATCAGGCCGCGACCTCGCCGCGCGCTGTCAGCCTTGCCCACCCATCGTGAGACTTGCCCAGTCCGGAAACTTCCCGCGTTCGAGGATGGCCTGAACCACGCGGACGACAAGTTGATCGGCGACATCCAGATCGACCTTGGACTTCGATGGGAGCACGCCTGAATGGACCGCGTCCGAGCGAGCTTTGTACAGGTGCTTCATCTCGTGAAAAATCACCGCCCGCTCACTCTCGTCCTTACCCAGCAGCCACGCGGCGCGACTGCCGATTTTATGAGTGATTTCCGTATTAGACGTGCCGTTGTCGTGCATCAGCACGATCTCCGCCGCCATGCCCAGATCAAGGGCGCGATCGACAGGATGGACCGCGAGCCGCGAGCGCCCGAGCCGGTCGATGGCCCGCGTCAGGCTGTCGCCTTCGGCGAACGCCGCGAGTTGGCCAAATGCGAGGCTGATGGCCTCAATGTCAGCGGGAAAGGCCACGACTGGATGCGATGCGAACGGACGCGCTGACAGCGTGCCGCCGACCGCCAGCGAGGAGCGGCGGTCAGCCAGAATGACCGACATCGGTAGCTCGACCGCGGCAAGGGATCCGACCAGACAAGCAAGCCGAAACCGACGTCGAATGGCGTCACGCGCCGGTGATTGAGGCTGTGTCGCGCTGGTTCCCGCCGGCCCGGTCGCGCCTGGTGACAGACGCTCGAAGGCAGGCGTGACGGTATAGGGTTGGACCAGGAAGCCCGTTCCAGGCGGCAGATCCGGCCACGCGTATCGCCAAGGATAGTCGAAGCCACTGAAGATGTCGGTTGAAGCCGGCGCGAGACGAACGCCGCCGCCGAGGTCGCACGCCTCCGTGATCTCGATACCGAGGACAGGCGATACGTCTTCATAGACCGCCGCGTTACGGGCCACTTCCTCGTGGAACAGGGCGATGATGTCTTCTGGCGCCATCTTCTCGACAAGGCGATCAATCGCCCAGTCGCCAAAATTGCCGCCGACCATTGCGCCGGCGCCGTCGCCCATAAAAACCCAAGCGGTCGCGAAGTTGGCGAAGGGCTCGGCGCGGGAGAGGTGGTGAGCTACGCGATGTTTCGCTTCGCCGCGCCATTGCGAATAGTCGCTGCCGCTATGGATTTCGGCGAGTTCGCTGGCGATTCCGCGCAGGAAACTGACGGCGTCGAGCGAAGTGTCCGCTTCGCTCATTCCTCGCCGCCGGGACTGAGGTTCAAGTCTGCGAACCCGACTGGATAGCACCGCGCCATAGCGCTGAAATTAGGCTCCCCTTCGCTATGGACGGCGAGGATATGGGCGGGGCTGAGTGGTTGCTGGCTGTAGAGGTCGAAGGCCTGCTTGTCCGGCTGGCAACCGAGCGTGCGGCCATAGGTGGCAAGCACGGCCTCGGCCGCAAAGGAGCTACGCCGGGAATAGCTGAGCGGCATAGCGATCTCCAGGACACGGGGACGGCCGATCTGTTTCAGCAGGTCCTGAATGGCCTCATCTTCCTGGGAGAAATGGGCGGCCTCTCCGCCCCAACTCTCCAGGAACATCGCCACCCCGCCGTCTTCGATGTCGACCGGACGAGAGGTCATCCAAAACATGCCTGAGCGGGCGTTTAAGTGGTCGCTCTGGTACGGGCTGTCGGCGAACAGGCGATCGGCGACTTCCTGGCTAAAGGCGCCCGCGACGACCTGCGCGTCAAAGCGCGACCGGATGTTGTCGAGGCTCGACGGGTAAATGCCCTTCAGTCGAAGGGTGTCGATCTCCGCGTCAGTCATGCGGGTATAGTGCCAAGCCCGGATCGTTCGGGCCTCCATCATCTGCGTGATATGCTCGTTCAACGCCAGGAAATCGCCCGCATGGGGGTTCTCGGGATAGGGCATCCGATGATCAGAGGCCTCGTGCTCACGCGATTGGCGGCGGGAGGTGATCATGTAGTCGCGGATGAGGTCGGCGTGAGCGTCGAGATCGCCGCGCAACTCGTTGTCAAACGTATCGATGTTCCAGACGTCGATGACGCCGGCGCCTTCGTCCGCACCCTTACCGGAAATCATGCGTTCCCCATTGCCACTATCCGCGCGCATGACGGCCCCACCAATCCCCAAACCTTGTCGATGATCGATTCCAGGGAAACGTTCTCAAGTTCGACGGATGCTGCGTAGGCGCGCCATTGGCGCTGCTTGACCTCATCGTCGACCATCTCCGCCGAAAGCCCGGGGGGCCTTTCCGTCGGGATCGCCGTCTGGCGGCGCTCGAAGGTCGCGGTGATCGCCGCGTCCAGATCAGCATCGCTAATCTCGAGCGCGCGCGGGATCGCCCAAAGATCGTAGTAGTCCTTCATCCGCCCGTTCAGGACACCAAGCGCGACCATGGCCTGGAATTTCTCGGCGATCACCGTAGCGGGCGGATAGGCGCGCACGTTGGGCGCCGGCAGATCCAGCAAGGTCGGGTAGTCGAGTTGCTGGGTCGCATCGGCCATGGCGTCGCCAAAGCCGATATCGATCGTCACAGGGATGCGCGTCTTCTCCAGATACGCTGACGTCTTGAGGCGGGTGCCGCCATATTCCATCTCTTCGCGGATGGCTGTCGCAGCCAGGGCGTCGAGATCGAAGACCAAGCCATCATCGCTCTCGATGGCCATGATCTCCCGGAAGTCTGCGGCCAGGCGTTCGGGGTCGGGATCGCCGTGGCCCAGGAAGTCCGCATCCCGGGTTACCCGGTTGTCGTCCTCGACCCAAACCGTGACCAGCATCCCGCCCTTCAGGACGAAACGGTCGCGATGCTTTGAGACCGACAGCCGGTAGAGCAAACGTTCCAGCGCGAACCGCACCAACAGGACGTCGAACACCCGGCCTTCCTGGCGGGCGATGTTGAGCAGCCGATCCTTGACGGACTTGGCCATGTTGGTCGGTGTTTTAGCCATTGGACGTCAGAGCCTCGAGATAGGGTTGCATGATCTTCCACGCGCCGCCGGCTTTTGCACCCTGAGCGATCGCGCTCGGGGTCGCCTTGCGTTGTTCGATGGCGGCGCGCAGGCCTTCCACGGCCACCGACCGATCAACCAGCTTCGAGTTGCGGAAGAGGTCGGCAAGGGTTTTGGGGACGGAATAGATCGGGACCTCAAGGCCAGCGATCATATGATGCTCGACGCCCTGGCGTAGGTAAGGCTCGGTGAACCGCACCATGCGCATCGGAGGATAGGATTGCACCGGCGCCCAGTCGCTGGCGCCGATGGCCATCCAGATGCGGCGCGGCATCTGATCGGTCAGGCCGTGAAAGGCGAGCGCGGAGACCAGAGCGATCACGCCCTTGGGGACGCGTATCGCGGCCTCGGCGAGGATTTGGTTCTCTTCGATCTCGGATCCGCGCTTCTGATACACCCCGCGCGAGATCCGTTCGATTTCCCCGGTCTCGACGGCGCGCGCGATCGTTTGCGCGCTGATCCCAGCTTCACGCAGGTCCTGCGCGCGCATCATGCTCCGGCCATCGAGCAGATTTCTGAGTTGGACCCTTTGCGAATCCGGAGCGGGGGGCATGTGACAAATCCTCTGATCGATCGCGCGTTTATCAGAGGTTTTGTCACAAGTCATCTAAGCGATGACAGAGCAGGCGTCCGCCTAACCGCCGTCTATGGGCAGCAAAAACTGACCATCCGCGTCGGCATGCAGGCTCGCCCGGACACTGGTCGGTCCCAGCCTTTCGAGCGCCTGCAGCGTCTCCTCGCGACGGGCCCGGTTCATAACCCACCGACGTCGCCAGGCGGCGCCGATGTCACGACAGGTCGCATAAGTATCGGTCGCCGGCGTCAGGTTCAGCAGCGCCGACCTCGACCCAGGGCTCAGTTCACATCCGTAGAATATCCGGGGTGTCGCGTGGTGAAGGATGGCGTCGCTCTTCAGCCCCAACGCATCGAGACCTTCCCGGATCTGCCGCAGCCTTGGGCTTGTCCCTTCCCCGAACCGGTTGTTCACCCGGCGCGAGTCGTGACGGGACATCGCCATGCTTCTCAGCGCCTGTGCGGTCTCGCCGCCCAGATGCAAGGTGCCGAAGCCGCCCGTCAGGCTTTTGCCGATCGCGCCCCATTTGATGTCGTAAGGAAGCCCGGGGTGGTCATCGGCGCGAAGGACGAGCCGATTATACTGACTGGACCCCACACCATAGAGGCTGGTCGTCGTCAGGATCTTGAGATCGGCTGGCTTCGATATGGCCCGCCCCGCCATCTGCGAGGCGATGACACTCGTCTGCCCACCATAACGCCGCGAATAGGCGTCCCTGACTTCCTGAGACGTCAGGAGCAGCGCGACGAGCTTGCCTCCGAGCAGTTCATTGTAGGGATGAACGGCGCCGCAGATGCTGACGTCGGCAACCTCGCTGGACAAGCCCGCCTTACGGAACTCGGCCAGGGCGATGTCCAAAGCCCGCTGTCCGCTGCGCGTCGCGAAGAGACGCTCCAGCCCGGCCGCCGGCTCGCGGACCAGGTCCGCGCCCTTCAACATGCCCTTCGCGAAAAGCAGTTGGGCAAGGCTCTCGGCGCGTTTGCGGACGAACAGAAGATCTTCAGACGCGGCCCGCCAATCGGAGTCCGGTTGGGCGCTTTTCAGAACCCCGCGGTGCGGCCTTACCTGACCGTCAGCGTCACGGTGGGTCTCGTAGTGATCGCGGAGTTGCTGATCCCGCGCAAAGGCCGCGCCGGCAGCCCTTTGCTCCAACCGCAACGCGACCGTCTCGCCCGGATCGGCGATTTCATCGCGGTTCGCCAGGTCATCCCAGCGCACGGCGTCTATGGACGAGTCGATCCGGCGCATCAGCGAAGCGCCGAAGTCACCCGCGTCCCAGACCTCGGAGCGCACACGCTCCTCAGCTGCGTCACGAAGCCACCCGATCCACTTGTCCCGGGCAGCCAACCGCATGACCGGGCTGGCCAGCATGGCGATCCCCATGACCGGACGCAGCGGCCGAGCCGCGTTCCGGATCAGGACCATCATCTGACGGCCGGGGATCGAGCGGTATTCGTGCGCCCAGGTATGTCGGAAGTACCGCCAGATATCGATCAGGGGCAGGCCGGTATCCGCGCACTTCGCACCGGCCTCGGCGATCTCGACGACCGGATCGATGATCCCTTTCAAAGCGATCTCGCGCTCGTCGTCAGGAAGATGTTCGATCGACCGCAGGGCTTTGGCGAGCGCCGCCCCGTCGTCGATCAGATCGATTATCGAAGCGCGGTGGCCGGATCGGAACGTGCGCCGCTCAACACGGATGAGGAAATTGCGAACCGACGGTTCCTGCAATTGCCGCCGCCGAGCGCTTTGAAGCGTGGCCCGAACCCGAACCTTGATGTCGTCGATAGACTGCTCACCCGTCCGGGAGATGCCCGGCGGCTGGAAGGTGATGCGGTCCGACTCGACCGCCACTTGCCAACCCTGCTCGCAAAGATCGGCGACGAGCAGGCAAACCGCTCTGAGTTTTAAGCTGTCGCCATCATCGATGTAGCGCCGGGCCAGGACGCGCAGTTCGTCGGCAAAACTGGCGGGAAGAGCGGCGCCGGGGTTGAGAAGGTCATGAAGTTGCTTGCGTTCACCCGGAGCCAAGTAGGGGGAAAACGCTCGCGAACGGCCTGGACCAAATAGTTTCTCGTCGGTGGACACTCAAACCCCAGAATCACAAGGGGCCGCGAAAGCGGCCCCTTAGGACGATAGCGCAAAGGGGTCTTCTTCGCTAGGGAAGTTCATCCTCCCAAGCTGCCACGCCGACATCCGTGCCGTCGCCGACGGTCAGGTGCTCGGCCAACATCCCCAAGGCGAGATCGAGCCTTTTTGACCAGGACTGCAACTGCTCAGAGGCCCGTTGCCGATCATCGTCCGGGCCTTCTAGCATAACGTCACCGAGCGAGAAAAGCAGGATCTCCAATGCTGAGCGAAGTTCCGGCGTCGACATCCGACTATCGTAGATTTCTTCAAAAAAGCGATGCGCGGTGTTGAGGTGCAGCGTTCGCGCGCCGTGCTCACGGCCCACCCTGAAGAAAGGCTGCCCGATCAGATGCTCATATTCGAGCCGATAGGGGGACACCCGTAACGCCAGGTTCCACTGGTTCTGATCGCTTCCGGCGACCCCCATCGCGCCGGCGATGGTCATCGCCCGCTCAGACAGTCGCTGCTCCCCCGCGCCGGGCGACAGCGCCTCCTGCCTGCGTTCAGCCTTCGCTTCCTTGACCTTGTTGCGCAGTTGCTCGATCGCCTTCGGAAGGCCCGCTTCCCGCAAGCGATCCCAGATGAACTGCGAGACGGTGACCTGCTGCTTGGACGTCGTGACGCCGAAGGCCTCGTCCAGGGTAGCGGAGAACTCGACCTCCACCTTGATGTAGCGGTCGTTGTTGATGAAGCTCGTCCACGGCGTGCGCGTCTGGACGTCAATGAGACGGCCGTTCCGGCTGAAGATCAGCCCGTGATAATCCTTCAGGATGGAGAACCGGGGATTTGCATTCAGGCCAACCGCGTCTCGACCTTTGTCGATCGAGCCGAAGCTCGGCGGGAACCAGGCATAACGGAGGGTGACCGCGCCGAGATAGTTGCTGGACTCAGGATCGCGGATCTCGATGCGAACCGGATCGAAGGGGTAGGACCGATCCGTATCGAGATCGACCAGGTGGAATCCGGGAGTCAGAAACAACGGGTCGATCGGCTCGACGAAGGTGCCGTCCACGAACAGCGCCGCCTCCCCACGTAGCTTGTGATAGGTGACGCCGAACTGCCGGCAGAGATTGTCTCGCAGCCCCTGCGCGGTCGTCCATTCCAGGCGGTCCAGCTTTTCGATCAGGATGATCGTTCCGGACCGAAAGCCGTCTGGATACGCCTCTGTGATGTGACGGCGAACGAACGCGGGCGGTTCGGCCGGAACCGGTTCAGGTACGACGATGTCGCCAGAGTCGTCGGTATAATCACCAGCGGTGATCGCATCGAGGTCAAGGGTGACACTTCGGAACGACCCATCGGCGATATGCGAAATGACGGTGAAGCGCCGCCCAAGGCTGACGGACGACGACGGCAGGCCATAGCCGTATCGCCCAAGGCCGCGCCGATCATTTTCCCGGTGCGTGCCCCCCCACATAACCGCCATGCGGATCATCTCCGCTTCCATGCCGTGGCCGTTGTCGACAACGGCCAACTGCATGGGTTTCTTGGCTGAGGAGGTCCCCTCGTAGCCGAACAGGACGTCGACGCGATCCGCATAGGCCTGAAGGGCGTTGTCGATCAGTTCGGCGATCGCGTCGCCATTGCTACGATACCCAATGTCGCGGATGCCTCGAACAAAGGCCTCCGGCACCATCAGGCCAAAGCGCGAGCGTTGAGCGCGGCTCGCGGCGTAGGCGCGTTGGGCGTCGAGAACTGGACCGAAGTCCGGCTCCCGCGCCGACTGCTTGAATTCGGACATCGTTTAGGCGGCCGCCTGCATATCCGAACAAAAGGCGTCTATGCGCCGCTTCAACACAAAGCGGCTGACCTTGACCCTCTGGGCCGCCTCTTCGACGGTGTCGCCGTCGAGATGGATCAGGCGGAGCGCCCGAGCCACTTCTGGAGCGGCGTGCTTGAGGATGGCGTCGGCTTCGACCCGGAACTCGACCCTATGGATTTCGACCTGCTGCTGGCGATCCGGAAAGCGGTCGAAGTCGATGTGGCCAAAATCGCCTTCGATGACCGTGTTGCTCTCCACCGTCTGCGCATCAGCGATACGCCCGACATCCTCCGCAGCGATCCTAACCGGAGCCGCCTTCTGGGTGGTCGTGGCCTTGCGCTTGGCGGGGCGGGTCCGCTCGCCCGGCGGCGCATAGCTGGCGCGAACCGTGCGCATCGCCGCTAAGACGGCCCGCCGGAATAGGATGCGACCGCTGTGCTTCGCCAATGCGCCAGCGCCGACCTTGAACAATTCGACGAACGCCTCAAGGCAGATTTCATCGTGCAGGTCGTCCGGAAGATCCGGCGCTTTCGCACGGGTGAGACGAAGGGAATAACGCTCGGCCTCGGCACCGAGACGCTGCTGATTGTAGGGTTGGCCCGTAAGGGCAGCCTGGATCAAATGATCCAGCGTGACAGTTGAGACGCCGTTGCTCACGGAATCCTCCTTTCGCTGCGATTGCCTTCAAAAATCAGCTTGAAGGCCGTTGCAGCGTCCGGGGACATGACGGCTCTTGGCCGCACCTACACTGGTCTCGAGCTGGACTCGTACTATGGCCAAGGTAACGCACCTGCGGCCCGCAGGCTAGAGGTGAGGACGTCGACCACGCCCCCACCCCCCGATTGGTCAGGCGGCGGCCTGATCAGCCTCGCCGTCATCTCCGGCCTCGTCGATGTCGGTCGATTCGGCGGTCTCTTCGTCCACCGGCGCATTCGCCTGTTGGAGCATTTTATAGGCGTTGGCCAAGAACGGGCTCCAGGCCTGCTCACGCTGCGTCTCGTACCAGGCGGCGCAAGTCTCGTCCTCGATGACCAGTTCTGCCCGGGCAAGCGTAATCAGAAGCACATCGAGCGCCTGCTTGGCCTGATTGCCCTGGGCGAACTTCAGGAGCGGGCCGTACAGGGCCTGGAAGAACGCGTGCTCGCGGTTGATCAGCACCGCGACCTGACCGCCCGTCTGCCACTCGGGCTTGTAGAACGGCCCCTTGGGTTCATCGTAGAAGTCGATGACGTAAGGCCGCTGCTTGGCCTGATCCTCCAGCGCCTTACGGGCGCTTTCGATAGAGGTCTTGGTTACCTTCGCCTGCTGCTTCGCCTGCTGCTCGAGGTTCTCCCGCACTTGGCCCTTGGCGCGATCGGTGACCCGCGGCTTGTTCCCGGTCATCGTGTCGGCTTGGGCCGCCGCCGTCTCGGCGACGGTCGCAACGGCGCTTCGCGCCGCTTCCGCGGCGTCGCGCTTCGCCTTCTCCTCCTTGCGCATCTTGCTCTGGTAGGCCTGTTCGCGGCTGAGTTGCTTATCGACCCCTTCGAGGGTCAGCAGGCGCCACAGGTCCTCGATCGGCCGGACCGTCTGCTTGTCGTTGGTGATGCCGAAGATTTCGTCCAACGCCGGATCAAAGCGAACTTCCACGCCCCAGTGGTAGGCGTAGGACTGCAGAAGCGGCCAATCGCCCAGCCCCTTGGCCTGATCGCGCATCGACTTAGGGAAGACGTCCACTGTCTCGATTTCACGACCCGCCCGGACGAACGACATGCCGCGCCGGGTCTTGCGGATTTCAAAGCGCCGGTGGCTGTCGGTCTCCGCCTTGCCCTTGCTGTGCTCCGCGAAGCCATACGGGAACCGGCTGACGCGGATGTAGATCGCGCCAGCGGCTTCGAGATTCGGATCCTCCGCATCCAGTTCGGCAATTTCCTCCACCTTCGTCAGCGTGAGGGTGCCCTCCTCATCGCGCGCGTATTTGACCGGGATGTTCCAGTCTCGCTCCATCTTCGCCCCGCCCTTGGCCTCGTCGAGGTAGTAGCGGGCACCTTTCGTCAGGAAGAGCGGATCGACCGGCTCGACCTTGGAGCCTTCGACGTACAGTTCGGCCTTGTCGAGCAGATAGCGATAGGTCACGCCGAAATCGTCGACCAGGTGTTCGCGCATCAGCGCCGGAGTCCGGTACGAGATGCGGTCCGGATCGACCCACACCACCACGGTGCCATGGTCGAAGGAGAGGCCCTTCTTGTCGAGATACGTCTGAACGAACTCGGGCAGTTGCGCTTCGACAGGCGCAGGGATCTGGTGCAGGCCGTGATCCTTGGCGTCATTGGCATTCAGCCAGGACTTCGTGACCGCGGGCGCTCCGGAGACCTTGGTGTAAACTTCAACGAGGCGGGTCTGGTTGATCGAGGCGTTCGGCAGACCGAAGCCGAACTTGCCGATGAAGTCGGGCTCATCGAAATGCGTGCCGGCGCCCCAGGACAGCGCATACTGGGCCATCCTCGGGATCATACCGGAACCGTTGTCAATAAACGCGATAGCGCTGATGGAGTCAGCGCGCTGATAGGCCTTCAGCGTCTTGGGACGCTCGAAGCAGATATCAACGCGGCTCGCCCCGGCTTCCAGGGCGTTATCGACGATTTCGCGGGCCGCCGATGCCGTGTTGCGGTATCCGCTGCGCCGCTGGGACTCGAGCGCCTGCGCCGCATTGAAGAGCGGGAAGGCGTAGTCGTCCGGCAGCCGGTCGAGATACTTCTGCTGGCGCTCGACCTCGGTTAGCAGGCGGTCGCTGGTGGTGTTCAGGTCGGTGGTGGTCGTGTCAGTGGTCGTCATGTCATCCTCCTTTGATCACGGCTCCTGGCCGCGTGGTGACACTCCTACTAGGCCAACATCCCGGGCCTAATGTGCGCGGCTCGGCGAACTTTTTTCCAAAGCCTTGATAGCGCAGCCTTCTTCGCCGGTCAGGACGCACTGAGAACCGGCGCTAATCCGACAAACCCGCAGTGCTGATCGAGCAGGTGTGGCCAGGATGTCAGCCTATTGTCCGGACGGGCACTGTGGCGACTCGCGGCGGATTCTACGGCGACTTCTATCGCGCCGCCCATCACGCGGGCGCGATGCTGCCCTTGGGCGTTCTATTGGATCATGCCTCCAACTGAGACCCGGTGCTGGCTACTTGGTCAGGGAAGGGTAAAGCCTCAATCTCCGGCGTGGTGGTCATCGGTGTTACGGCATGCCTCTTCGCGGCAGTAGACGCAGTTTTGAAAACCGGAGTCGAACACGACCATAAACTCACGTCCGCATGCCTCGCACTCGCTGAAAGAGGTGACAGTCGGGTCGCCCGTCGCGAGCGAGATGAGGTCGGATGCCTTATGCTTGGCGCTCGCGGCAATAGCTGGGATTTGCAGAAGCGCGCGCCAACCTTCTTGGTCGCAGGCGTGATTGAGCCATAGATCGAGTTCGTCGCGCGTGAAACGATCAAGGAAGGCGAAGGACGCTCGCAACAGCTTGCGCGTGTCGCGATAGGCGAAGGCGGCGCCAGCGTGCTGGAGCTTGTTTCGCAAACCCCGCAACTGGGTGATGGATGCGAGTTCGGCTACGGAAATGGCAATCCCATGATCGCCGAGACTGCGCAGGATGGCAGGATTGTTGCCCTTGAGTGCGGTCGAATCGAGTTGCTCGAGCCGCATCTTCAGGGTGAGTTCGATCGCTTGAAAGCAGTGGAGTACCGCGTCTCGCAGTTCTCCGGGCTCGGTGCGGCTGCGCGCGAACGCCTTTGCTGCGGCCTTTACCGCGACCTCCGCATTCTTCCAAAGATCGACCTCGACGCCGTTCTCCGCCAGTTGAGATGCAATCGAGGGCGGCGTAGGAATTTCGCTCCAGCCGGCCGCGATGAAGTCATCGACGGTCGGAAGTGCTGCTTCATAGCGCTTAATCTCTTCCTTGGTCCCCTCGCGATAGAATTCAAGGAGCCAAGTTGCCTCATCCCAGGCGTCGGTGGTCCAGATATGCTCGGCGTCCTTAATGATTCTATAGTCGACGATCGAAATTTCGAGTTCGTCGTCAGTCAATTCGCCATGCTCATCCAGCGCATTGTCCCAGCGTTCGTTGGATATTGCCGTTGCGAACGGCTGAGGCAGCGGGTTGGCGAGTACGCAGTACATCTGGCCGCAGCCCATGCAGAGGACACGGTGGCGCGAGGTATAGACAGCCTGCGTATGATGGCACAGGCATTCGATCCATTTACGCTCGTTGTTCGCCTCGACGAGCGCATGGATCATCTCACCGCGCTCGAGGTAGGGCGAGGGGTCGCGGCCACCAATGCAATAGCGGTCATAATGCTGGTGATCGGCCGCGTACTGATAAGGTGCCAGAACCCCCCAAAGGCTTCCGAAATAGCCGCGCTGCGCCTCGTCCCATGCCAGCGCCGGGTGCTCAAACGGCGTGGTCATGTCGTCGGTGCAATAGGTGCCCAGATCCCAATCGAGTTGGATCGGGCGCCGCAGGAATTGTCGGTTCGCGAGGATTATACCGCCATGCTGACGAACCTTCGCGTTCAAATCCTCGACGAGTTGCTCAAGCGGCGCACCCGCTTCAACCATGCCACGGTGTACATGTGCGTAGAACAATGTGCTCTGCCGGTGTTTCACGCTTCTGCCTTCCTTGCCGCGCGGTTCGCCAGCGTTGAGTGAACTTCTCCAATCTGGCGGCGGCGATCAGACTGTTTGCGCTCGCCGTAGTCGATTGATCAAGCTGGCGCTTTCGGTAACGTCATGTTCGTAGTGTTCGCAGGGTATGAACAGGCGAGCGGCGGGGGAGTGTGATTCGAAGTGCGGACTGAAATCGATCATATGCGAGAGGCGCTCGCCTCTTATATCGAGGCCACCTATCACCTCTCCAACCCTAAAGTTGTGCACCTTCGTCGTCGCCTGCTGATGGAAGGTGGAGTCGCGCAGACCCCCTATATTGAGAGCACGCCGACCTATGTCGGCGATCGTGCCTTCGCGTCGCTCGATCTCGATGGAGATGTTCGCGACTTTTTGACCTCGCTTGCCACAAAAGCGGCCGACAACCTCCTCTTCGACCCGCCTTACGAACACCAGGCGAAGGCACTCGAGAAAACGATGCGCCCTGATGCCGGCGGCACCGGCATTGTCGTCACGACCGGCACCGGTTCAGGCAAAACCGAGAGTTTCTTGCTTCCCGTGCTTGCCCGCCTCGCTGACGAAGCAATCCACCGGCCGAAGAATTTCGAGACCCGTGCCTTCAGGGCGCTGCTGCTCTATCCAATGAACGCTTTGGTCAATGATCAGTTAGGTCGTCTTCGAACCCTGTTCGGCTCCTCTGCGGTCCGCAGATTCTTCACAAGTGCCGCCGGGCGCCCGGCTAAATTTGGTCGTTACACCGGGCGGACCCTGTATCCCGGCATCCGCGACGGTGACCGCGATCAGAAGCGTCTCAAGACCCTCGAATACTACCTTAAGATCGAGGACGGCGCCCGATCGGGTGATGCGAAGGACAAGGCGCTCGTCCATGTCCTCAAGGAGAAGGGGCGCTGGCCAGCGAAGCCCGACAGCTTCCTCGGCGCCTTCGACGGACTTCGCAAATGGTACGGCAAATCGGGCGAGCATTGGCAGACCAAAAGTGGCGACCCATTGCGCGCTAATGAGCGGCTCGAAGATCCGGAACTCCTTACCAGGCACGAGATTCAGGATGCCAGCCCTGACCTCCTGATCACGAACTATTCGATGCTCGAGTATATGCTTCTCCGGCCGATCGAGCGGCAAATCTTCGCCGATACACGTGCTTATTTCGAAGCGCATCCGGATGAGAAGTTCATTCTGGTCCTCGACGAAGCCCACCTCTATCGCGGAGCCAACGGCACCGAGGTCGCCTTTCTGATCCGCCGGCTGCTCGACCGTCTGGGCTTGCCGCCATCACGCGTGGTATTCATAGCGACCAGTGCATCCTTCTCCGATGGCGGCTCCGCCGCCGAATTCGTAGCGGGCCTATCCGGACTTGATAAAGCCCGGATCCAAACCCTCCAAGGCGACAAGCGTTCGTTCGAGCCTGCGGGGGATGGCACGTCTGACTTTGCCGCCGCACTCGCGTCGGTTCCACTCGCGCTGCTCCAATCCTCCTCACCGGTCGATCGGGCTCAAGTGCTCGTCCCGCTAGCCAAACACGCTAAGGATTCGGGCGCACGTGCCGTCACGTTGTCCCGCAAGGACAGCGGTATCGCCGACATCATTGTCACCGTTCACGGCCGCGACAGCTCCGGTGCGGAGATCGAAGAGTTGGTAACTGTGTCAAGCGGCGCGACTACGGCGACCGAGCAGGCGTTCCTTATTGTCGATGATGTTCGCACTGATTCCGGCAGCGTCGCATTTTCGCGCATGTATGATCTTGGTACGGCAACAGCCGAGATCTGTGACTGGGCTGGCGACGATCTGCCTGCCGCGCTTGCCGCGGTCCTCGATCGCTCAGAAGTCCTTGGGCGTCTTCGCAACATAACGTCTGGCGCGTCATCTCCGAGTGATCCAATCGAGTCCCCTGGGGCTGCGTGGGCCTTCACCGCGCTGCCTGCCGCGCTGTTCCCCACAGTCGATCCGGAGACGGCGGCTTCGGCAGTTGACGCGTTGCTGGAACTTGCGTCGCTCGCCAAGGCCACCGCCAGCGCCGCGCCGTTGCTGCCCGCCCGCGTTCACATGCTGTTTCGCGGGCTTCCCGGGCTCTGGGCGTGTGTGAATCCTCAGTGCGATCAAATCTCAAAAGACGAACGAGGTGGACCCACCGGCGCGCTCTATGCGGAGGCGCGCCAGAATTGCCCTTGTGGCTCGCAAGTTTACGAGTTGCATAGCTGTCGCGATTGTGGCCTCTCGGTCGCACGTGCCAATGTCGGCGCCCCAACTGGGGTCGAGCATCTTTGGCAGGACAACGGCCGCGCCTATGCCGGCGATACCGGCGTCATCCAGCCGATCCACGTATGCCTCGAGGATCCGCTTCCACAAACAGCCGGGACTCTTCGTCCGGTCTATCTCGATCTGGGTTCGGGACGCATCGACGGCAGTGGGAGTTTCAATCGCGAGGTCTGGCTGCCGCCGATTACAAGCGCGACTCTGTTCGACAATTGCCCACGCTGCGAGGCCGCCTGTGGCGATGCTGCGCCCGGCGGCATCTCCGACCTTCAGACCAAGGGCGAGCAGCCGTTCAAGGAACTGATCACCGTTCAGGTGCTCGAGCAGCCACCGCGTCCTGAGAGCCACACACCGCTTCAAGGTCGCAAGGCGCTGGTCTTCTCTGATGGCCGCCAGACCGCATCACGGCTTGCCGGCGATATGAAGACCTTCTCGTTTCGCGACAGTCTTCGACCGCTGCTGCTGGTTGGCATGGCAGCGCTTCGTCACCCGACCTACAAGGCGTCGCTCAATGACGCGCCGCTTGCAGTCGCGCTCGGCGCCGCCAAATTCGGTGTCCGGCTGCGGCCGCTTGGGGATGATGACGGCGTCATGGACCGCGCGGGCCACATGGCAGCCGCTCTTGTCGAGAATGACGAGGCCGAGAATGACGACTTCCGCGGTCTCACCTCCCAAACCTCCGACGATGCGCCGTTGTCGGTCTTCCAGAGTATCTACGCGGTGCTGCAGGACGATCATACCGGCTTGTTCCCGCTGGCTCTGGCAATGTTGCGCCCCAAACTCACCAAGACCGAACAGCAAAAACTGATCGATGAACTCTCAATTCCTACAATTGACGGTTTGACTGCGGAGGAGGTCAGGACTTCGCTCATCGAGCTCTGGCTTTGGCAAGCGATGCGCAAGCACGCGATCAAGCTCCAGGCGACGCCAACTAATATCGAGTCCGCCAAGGGTTCGTCTGGCGTGCGGCTTTGGAATGGGAAATTCAGCAAAATTATCGCCAAAGCGCTCGAGCAACGAGGCCTCAAAACCTGGGTGAAGGGCGACTTCCTGACAAATTGTGCACCCGTGCTGCGGTCTGTTTTCAGTCCGGGTGAGCAAGGTGACTTTAACGTCCAAGCCGGTCGAGTCACGCTCGATGCGGGCGATACCACAGCCTGGCAGCGATGCGAGCGTTGCACCAAGGTCTCGCCACTCAACGCATTGCTGGGCGCGGCATGCGGCTATTGCGGCGGTAACGCGAAGACCATCGACCCCGCCCACGATGCCGTCTTCCGCAGCCGCAAGGCCTTTTACCGACGGCTGTGGGAGCGATTGAACGATCCCGACGATACCTATGCGCCGCATCAGTTGATCGCCGAAGAGCATTCTGCCGCGCTGAACGATAGCGGCCTTGCCAACGCAATGTCGCGCAACGAAGCCTATGAACTGAGATTCCAGGACATACCGATCGAGCAGGACGGTCGCATCGGCTCGCCGATCGATATATTGAGTTGCACGACGACCATGGAGGTCGGCATCGACATCGGCGGATTGACCGCCGTCGCCTTGCGGAATGTGCCGCCCGGACGTGCCAACTACCAACAGCGCGCCGGCCGTGCCGGTCGGCGCGGCGCCGGTCTTTCCACCGTCGTGATGTTCTGCGGAGCCGACAGCCACGACCAAAGTTTTTTCCGTGATCCAGCACCGATTGTGGCCGGTCCCGCTCCTGACCCTATCCTCAATCTCGACAATCCCGTGATCGCACGGCGCCAAGCGCTCGCTTATCTCATCGGACGCTTCCAGCAGGACCGCATCGACACCGTCGGTGGCAGCGCGGACGTCTTTTCTTCATTGGGCAGCGTCGCCGATTTCATGAACGGCGCCGCGGATGTCTTCTCGCTTGCTGGCTTTAAGCAGTGGATTTCCGACGACCGCGAGGCACTGCGGCTTGATCTCGAACGGATGTTCACCATCCATTGCCCGGCGCTCGATGCCGATGAATTGCTCGATAGCTTTCCTGGGTCGCTCGATCACGCACTGGCGGAGCCCCCTGAAGTTGCGCCATCAGCTGTGCCCGCGAAATCCGTACCTGCCGACGACGACGCTGAAGACGAGGTGATGGAGGACACCGACGACGAGGAGCATGGCGTCGTCGACAATGGTAAGTTGCTCGATCGCCTATTCGATGTGGGGCTGTTGCCCAAATACGCGTTCCCAACCGATGTCGCGACCTTCAGCGTTTTCGAGAGCGACACTGACCCCTGGAAGCCAAAACGCCGCTACTCGCCGCAACTCGGCCTCAATGCCGCGCTCAGCCAATATGCACCGGGCCACGAGGTCTATGTCGACAGCCAGCGATATATCTCACTCGGCCTCTTTTCTGAGCATGAAGATGATCGCTATGAGGCGTATCGCAACCGCCGTCTCTATTACCAATGCCAAGTCTGCAACTATGCCGATCTGAAGGATTTGGCCGACGGTTATGTCGACGAAACCCGCGACTGTCCGGCATGCGCGAGCCGGGGAGCTCTCGGCCCCGCCCGTCGCTGGGTGCGTCCAACCGGCTTCTCGCACCCTCCAACGATCACGGCGCTTCCGCCCGACTTCGACGCCGGCACACGGCTTCGCCCGACGCGCGCCACACTCGATTCGCTTCAATTTGTGCCCGAAGCTCGGATTGGCGGCGAAGCCTGGCCGATCGGCACAGGCTGGGAGGGATGGGGTGACAGCAAGACGCTCGTCGTCACCAATCGCGGGACGCTGAGCGCAACCGATTACGGCTTCAATTATTGCAACAAATGCGGACGCATTGAGCCTGCCGACTTCGACCCGGCGCTGCGGCGACTACGCGGGGGGCAAACTCATCCGCGGCCGCGCCCCAACCGGTCCAAGGAAGCCGTCGAATGCGACGGCAACCCTGCCAAGATCGTGCTCGGGAACGAGTTCAAGACCGATGTCGCTGTATTCCGGCTCGCGCTCCCGTCGGACTGGGCTCTTGATCCCAATCGGCCGTCGACCACGATCGCCGCGCGTTCGGCAGTCGAAGCTCTTCGCCGCGCGGCATGTAGATTGGAAGACCTCGAGCCCAACGACATCGATGGCGATTTCCGTTTCGCGCCGGGCGACGGGATCCGCCAATATATTGATCTCTATCTTTATGATCAGGCCGCAGGGGGGGCAGGTTTCGTCAAGGCGGCAGCGCGTGAGCCCCAACGCCTCGTCGATGACGCTCTCAAACTGCTCGATAGCTGCGACTGCGACGATAGTTGCTACCAGTGCCTGCGATCCTACAAGAATCGCTACGAACACGAATTATTTGACCGGCGTATCGGGGCCGACCTGCTGCGCGCAGCCTTCAAAGGCGCGCCGCTTTCAATCGACCCAATCCGAGAAGACCTTGCGCTGGACCGTCTTGAAGCAGACCTGACCGAAAGCGGTGCCTCGGTCACGCGCGCCAATGGTGGGCTGATCAAGGACAATGGTGAAGTGATCTGCCTAGCCCATCCTTTTGTCGAAAACCGGCCCGGTTCGGCGCGTGGCGCGCTGCTTGCCGACGGCAAGGATGCGATTGCGGTCGATATTCTACTCGTGCTGCGCGCCCTTCCAATCGCCTCGAGCGAGGCACTCTCTGTTCCCAATGTCGATCCCAATGCTGGCCTTAATCCGGACCCCAATGGCATTCCCGAGTTAAGTGCGGACGCTGTCGCTGCGGGCGAACTCACACCTGCGGCAACGACTCCGCGCTTTGCCGTCAGCAGTGCCGAAGAGGGCGACTTCCTATTCCGGCTGACAGCCAACGTGCTCAGCGGCAAGAAGGGTGACGGCAGTGGCCCCGTTCCCAAAGGGACGATGTGTTTATTCCGCCCTCACAACGGAGGTGCCGATCAGGCTACTGAGAAGACGGATGTGTTTCTCCTTCGCCGGACAGACGGCAAGGTGTTCGGCGCGACCGGGGAGGCCTGGACGGTCGGGCTTCTCCAGTCGATAACGGGCGACGGCATCCGCGTTCGTTACCGGCCCGCCTCACACTTCATGGAGTGTGCGAGCGAATTGGTGCAGCCCGCAAAAGAAGTGGCTCCGATCGCGTTGTTCGTGAGGGCAGTGTCCTAATGGCCCAATTCATCCCCATGATTGATCCCGAGACGATGGAATTCGGCTCAGAGGCGGACATCGCACGCGCGATGCTGAAGCAACTCGGGCCGGGCTATCTTGTCATGCATTCGCTGCCCTGGGTTTTTCCGGCTCGCGACGATATCGACGCGCCGGCTCGAGAAGGCGAAGCCGATTTCCTTATTCTCCATCGTCAACATGGTTTGCTTATCCTTGAGGTGAAGGGCGGCGAGATCGCCTTGAAGGGTCGAACCTGGATACGCTGGGTCAAATCCGAACCCAGGGAGATCAAGGACCCGGTCAAGCAGGCGCGCCGTAGCCTGTGGGCGCTGAAGAAACGCCTTACCTTGATCTGCGGCAAGCCGATCGCCGATCGCACCATCATTTCGGTCGGCGTCGCCTTTCCGCATTGTCTTTACAAGGATCACCCACCGAGCGACCTACCCGCAGAAGCCATCATCACCATGGACGATGTTTCGGACATCGAACCAGCTATCCTGCGCGCCTATAAAGCCGGTGGCGGCGGTAGGCATGAACTCTCGGCGCTGGAGTTCGATGCGGTTCGCCGCGCGCTTGCGCCTGAATTCCGCGTCTATGAGCCTTTGCGCGTCAGCGTCGACAACACGGCCGAGACACTCGCGAGGCTAACTCGCCAGCAGTTACAGGTGCTGCGCGCGTTCGATGCCAATACCCATGCTATCGTGGAGGGCGTCGCCGGTTCAGGCAAGACCTTGCTCGCGATCCAGCGGGCGCGATCTTTCGCCAAGAGCCGCGATGCTGTGCTCTTTACCTGCTTCAACAGCGAACTCGCCAAGTGGATCCGGGAGGAAATGGGCGAGGATCTCGCTGAGAATGGCGGCAAGATCACGGTCCAGAATTTCCATCGCCTCGCTTCCGATCTGTGCAAACAAGCCGGGGTTGAGTTCGTCGCCAGTACCGCCGATGCCCAGCGTTGGTGGGACGAGAGAGCGCCGGACCTTCTCGCCGAGGCAGCTATGGAACTATATCCCGACGGCCCGCCCTTCGACGCCCTTGTGGTCGACGAAGCTCAAGACTTCTCGCCGGGTTGGTGGGATGCGCTCGATTACCTGTGCGATCGCGCCAACCCAGTCTGGGCATTTCTCGACAAAGCACAAAGTCTACGTCGGGATCCAATCGAACCACCCCTCAAAGGGGCATTCCACGTCGCGCTTGACGTCAATTGCCGCAACACTCGCCGGATCGTCGCCTGTGCGAACACCGCGAGCAGCATTGCGAGCGAGCCTTTCGAGTTGGCGCCGCTCGGCCGGCCACCCAAGTTGATCGTGCCCCAATCGCCTGCGGCGATCAGCGGCCTCATCCAGCAAGAATTGCGATCCTTGCTTGCTGATCACCGGCTTGAACCACGGCAGATCGCGATCATCGGTCCTGCGAGCAAGGCCAGGGGCCCCCTGGCGAACGTCAATGCCGTCGACGGTGTCCCACTGATCGATGAAGCCAGCGCTTGGCGTGACGGCAAAGGCGTGCTCGTCACCACCGCACGCAGTTTCAAAGGGCTTGAGGCTGACGTCGTTATTTTGTGCGACTTTTCCGGACTCGGGACATTGTTCACCATCAGTGACCTCTACGTCGCGCTGACGCGCGCACGGTCTCATCTCATCATCGTCGCCCATGATCGAACTGCCAAGGAAAGTCTCGACGCAGCGTTGGCCGCTGCCGTCGCGACCGGTTCCGACGAATGAACGTTTGGTCCCAGGCGATCGGTTTCGTCGCAGACGCCGATGGAGCGCCCTCGCTCGAAACGGTGATTGGCCATATTCGTGGTGCTGTTGTCGAGAGCGGCTACATCAGCAGGGGCCGGATCACCTCGGGCTTGAAGGAAGCCTATCGGCCGCTCGCACTTGATGAATCGTATTTCGCCAATCGTATTGAGGAAGCGCTACGTATTCTGGAACTCAGCGGCGACCTCGACGAATATGCAACTGCGGCCGGTCGCGGCTACGCGCCAACGCCACCGCGTCAGATCGACTGGGGCGGATCCGAAGTGACAATGCTTGGCACCGCATTCGACGCCGGTGCCAGCGTCGCCGTTCGCCGCTCCGCACGCGATATGGATCCGGGCGCGGCGGTCGCCAAATTTAGCCTCCTCGCTGAATTGGGTCGACCGGAATGGCGCAATGCACTCGTTGAGTTGCTCGGGTCCGATGCCGTGAACGAGGGGCCGGCCGCTCTTTTTCATTTGGCCCAAGCCCTTGCTACCAGCGGAGACCGCTACGCTCTCGATGAGCCCAACTCCGTTGCAGTTCTGAGTGGACTGGGACCATTTTTTGGAAGGGCCGACCCGACGCCGTCGGGTCGATGGCAGCGGATCGGGGAATCGGGCTGCTTCCCGGCCATTTTAAAAACCGGCTATAGCAGCCGTGTCGCAGTCCTGAATGTCGATGGCAACGCCACCACTGTCTGGTTTCCTCCAAGCCGCGACATATGGCGTTGGATTGTCGTCGGACAGACATTGGAGGCGGGCCACCCCGTGTCCCGCTATGATCCTGCGACGGGTCAGTTCGATTTCCTGACTGAACCCCCACGGCAGGCGGAACGGGCGGCACTGCTCACGGGAATCCAGACCAATGCCTGGTCTTGGCGCTTGGATCCTTTCGCCTACAGTGTAATCGAAAGCCTCATGGGCTCGCCGCGTTAGCGGACCTGGGAATGACCCAGAACAGCTTCGGCTGTTTCAGCGAAGCCAGATTACCAAGCGCCGCTTCGACACCTTCAAGCCTTGCGACGCGAGCGTTCCATGCAGTTTGTGTTAGTTCAAGCATCAGATCCGCGCCGCGTTTACCCGCCCGCTTGATCTCTGCAGGCACTTCGGCGAGGTCCGCTGCCTTAATCTCTGCACGCGCAGCGTCGATCAGGTTGTCGGCGTCAGCTTGACTTGCAAACAGCCGTGCGCCGACGCGCTGCCGAACTGCCGTGAGCGTGCGGCCAAAATACACGCCCCCGATCCGGTTGAGTTCGCGCGTGGCTGCATTACGCGCCGCCTTGAGTTTCGGTTCGGACAGCATTGAGCGTCGCAGCGACAACTGGCGAACACCAGCCCCGTCATGGAACGGCTCAAGGAGTGCCGATGCCGCGTCTGCGACTGCAATCTCATCGCCATCCTCAACCAAAGTCGCAAATATCATCTCGGGGGGAGCTAGATCGATCAGCCAGCGACGATCCGCCTGAAATTGAGCAAGTGCGGTACGAATTACGCTGGCCCGCGCGTCCCGCTCAGGCTTTGATGTCGTGTCGTCGCTGTTGCCGAGGATCGCCTCGGCGTCGAAAGCCAGCGCGCCACGCAGATCAACCTCACTCGTCGCGAACAGCACTCTGCGATTTTCCCAGCGCAGTGCTGGATGACCCTCGGGATATTCTATCGTAAATTCGGACGTGATCCCGGTTGCCGGCGCCTTGGCCTCAAAAACAGCGACGGCACCGTCGTGAATGCCGCAGCCATGGTCGAAGAAGCGCAGTGATCGCTTGCCCTGTTTTACCACATAGGGCCGCGGCGGACATTCGATCTCGGAGCGGCGCGTGATATAGGTTTGAAGGTGCCAACTGCCCTGCGGATCGAGGTCAGGGATGATCAGGTCGCCCGCATCGGGCTTAGCCTTGTACCACATTGTCTTGAATCGCTGATCGCCGCAGCGTCCGCTGCGAACGTCTAGGACATCCTCGCGTGCGAGTTTGATCATCACTTCGGCGGCACGCTCGCGCGCCTGAAACCAGTTCCACCGATCATCGCCAAAATCCAACGTCGGTGCGGCATAGGCTCGAGTGCGAAACGCGGTTTCGCATTTGAGCGCCAGGGCAGTCCGCGACGAAGGCGGGAGGGTGGTCGCTTCCAGCCATTCGTCATAGGTGGCGCCAAGCATCTTTGCTTGTCGTTCGGCATCGCCCCAACTCGCACCCGTCATGCCATTGGCAGCCGCTCCGATCGCGTCGCTGATCTCCTCCCATTCGGATTCGTCGAACACTTCGCTGCGCAAGAAAACACCGGTGCCTTCGAGCACTCCAAGGATATTATGCTCGATCGAACCCTCGACGACGATCGGCGTGATCGCAATCCGACGGTTAGCGGGTAGCCCCTTTGTGCCAAGCCGGTCGATACGACCGATCCATTGTTGGATGTCCGGAGGAGACCACGGTAGCGCGAAAAAGATGATCTCATCTGCAAATTGCAGATTATGCCCTTCACGCGCCGCTTCGGCGGCCACCAGCACCTTGGCTTGGCCACTAATAAAATCGTCGAGGGCATCCTTGAGTAGGGCGATCTGAACTTCCAGTTCTTCCGCCGCGGTGCTCGTCCGCCGTTTTCTGGCAACTTCCATGTCGGTCAGTTTCTCGATCGCTTCGCTCAGATAATCCGTCGTGGGATCATCCTCGGCAACGATCACCACACGCCGCTCGGGGTGTTTGATATGCAGGTCACGTAGATGATCAATCAATGCGTCGAGCTTCGCGTCGCCCGGTTCATCGCGCAAGCAGGTGGTGATTAACTGCCATGCCTCCTGCAGTTCAGGGGTCGTCCGTCGTAGGGTACTCAAACGACGGCGCAATGAATGCGGACTGCGGCCCGAAACCTGAAGAAGCGCTTTGCGGTCGATGTTGAGGTTGCTGGTTCGGGCCGCCTCAAGATAACCTCTCGTCGACCGCGCGCGGTCGACATCGCCATCGGTCGGCGACAATTTGATAGGCTGATATACCCGCTTGGGAAGCGCGTTGGGGTAGTCGTCGCGAGCCGTGCGGATCAATCGACGGTAGAGACCATGGCTTTCCTCGATCGCACGCCGCTTGCGCGCGTCCTGCAGATCGGACGCATGAACAACCCGGGCCGCAGCCTCACGTTCTGCCAGCACCTCAAGAACGTCGCGATTTTCGGCTCGGGCAATTCGGTCCGCTTCGGGTTCGAGCAACCGCATGAGTTCCCGACGTTGCCGTTTGTCATGAAGTGCAGGCGTCGCGGTCATTGCGATCACATTGGGAATAGTTCGTGCTGCCGTGATCAGATCCTCGCGTATCTGAACTTGAAGTTTGGTGAACTCATCCACCAGCAGCAAATCGATCCTGTCAGCGACGATCTTGCCACCGGCGAGCAAGCGACTAGGGCGGCAGAGCCGCAGCACGAGATTTCCAGCGACTGCGCCTTGTTCGCCGCTTTCGAGCGCGAGCGCATGCCCCCTGCACAGCAGTTCTTCCTCCCACTGGCCGACCAGATCGTCCGGCACCACCAGCGCGGCAGTCAGCGGCCGCGGGCTCTGCGCTGCGAGCGCGCGCATGACCATGATCGCCTGCACTGTTTTACCGAGACCGACTTCATCGGCGAGCAGCCAGCGACATGCCGTTCCTGTAAGCATGCGGTGGACGCTGTCGATCTGATGGACATACGCAAAGGCGCCGACACCCAGTGCGCCGAGCAACGCCTGGTCGCGGTCCACCCGCCGGGCGCCGGCGTGAAGCCCGAGCAGGACGCGATGGAAATCGCTCATTGGACAACCTCGGCATAGCTCGGATTGAGGCGAATCGCAGCATAACGGGTCGCGCGGGCGACAAAGGGATCGCTAGCCAGAATATGGATTGCAGCGTCCACACCATCGCAGGCAGCAGGGGACAGCCAGAGTTGTAGCGCGCTGGCTGCGACTTCGGGTGATAGTTGCCCGCGGGGTAATGCCCAGGCTTTGGTCCAGGCGGCGAGGTCTTCCGCCAATTCGGCGATACCAACATCAGCGTAAGAACGCTCGGCCAGTTGACGTGCGCCCTTGCTCGGCGCCAGCAGTTTGGTGAGCGGGGGGAGTTCGATGGTCTTCAGCGCACGCGCAACTGCGGCATCCCAGTCCTCCGCAGGCGACCCGAAATCAAAATCGTCCTCGACGTCTAGCAGAAGCCCCCGCTCGTGAAGAGCCGATAATGCCTGTGAAAATGCGGCATTGAGGGCGTCATCCATCGCGCCATCGATGGGAATAGGATTCGCTGTTGGCCAGCCTGGGTCCATGACGCGCGCCTGGACAGCAAAGGCTTGACCGAATTCGTCGCTGTAGCCGTTAATCGCCTGATCAGGGAGAACAGCCAAACCGCGATCGAGTGCCTCCAGCCAGAGCGCCGAGTGGGGGTCCGTCGGCCGATCTTTGATTCGCGCTTCCGACAAAGTCCATGGCCGCCCGCAGAGATCGATGACCAGCGGCTCCTCGAACTGACGCACTATCCGGGTCTTTGCAGCTATTGCCGACAATGACGTGCAAAGTGCGCGTGCCCACGCAACGCGCCCTCGCGCTATATCCCCGACGCCTTTTCCGTGATCGAACATGCGCCGTGATCCGAGATCGTCGCCGAAATGGGCGGCGAAATCGCCATAGTCGAAGGTATCGGAAGTCAGCAGCCTGAGCGGATCAGCAATCCGACCATCTGACAACTTAAGACCGAAGGCGGCAGCGCCGCGTGTCGGTGTCGAAATTGCTGTCGCTGGCAAGAAGCGATGCGGTGTGCGGGCAGTCGCACCAACCAAAACCGTCGACATCTCGGCGCCAATCAATTCTGGTACCAAACCGCCCCAGTCAACCGAGGCGGGAGCCCGCTCGAGAGCAATTTCAATTTCAGCCGACCGTCCGACGACAATGCGCAATCGCCCCTTGCCGGTCTCGAGTAGCTTTGCCCGTATCGCATCCGCATAGAGCGGCGCGAGCAGCGTCGACGCGGCACTCACCGTGGTTGGCAGCGATACCAACCGGTCTCGGCCCCGCGCGACCAACACCCCATCGATTTCGAGATCGGCGGTGATCGCGACGTTCACAAGCGGAAGCGGGCTTTCGACGCGAAGTTGCAGCCGGTGCTCGACAAGGGCCTCGAACGCACTGCTGCGCTCGAAAAGAACGAGGCCGACGATGCCTTCATCCGCGGGCATCGCGGGCTCGGCCCGAACGCCCGGGGAGCCGGCGGTGCCTGACACCGCGTTAATACGGCCACCCGTGGACAGTGTCTGAGGCGTTCCGTTAGTTGCGGAGCCCTCCTTGTACAGCAGAAAAGGCCGATCAGGCCGCACCAATCCGGGTCCTGCGCCAATGGCATCAATCGGATGTCGTGCAAGTGCCGAGCGGGCTTCGCTAGCCAGCAGCCCCTCGCGGACAAGGACCTCGCGATCACCTTCGATTGCGAGGTCAGCCTCGTAAATGTTGTACCCGCAGTTTTCGCCAAGCTTCCGCAACGTAGAGCGCGCCAACATCTCGCCCCGCGCAGCTAGCCAGACGACTCCCCGCGGTCCACTAAGCGGCGTAAATCTCTGCTCGGCACGGCTTCGCTCTTCGTTCGGCTCGAAGAGCAAAATCGCAACCCAGTCGATAGATCGCGCCGCCAGAGCCGCAGCAATTTCTCCTCCTGCGCCGAACACGTCCGCAGCCCCGGGATAGGCGGGGTCGTCCTCATTGGGCACCGCGCCTAGTGTCAGGGCAAAGGGTCCCGGACCCAAGGCATTGTCGGGATGGAGGAGCGCGCCCGCTCCCCATAGTCGCGGTCGCCAACCAGCCGATCGTGCAAGCCCGCGCGCTTCGTCAAGGAGAGCCGGCGGGAGAGCAGGCCAACTCGCAAAGAAATGAAGCCCGCCCGTGTTACGCGTCAGGGAAAGTCTTCCAAAACTCTGCTCTGCTTGGGCGACAGATTTGGTGGTGCGGGTTCGGAGGCGGGCAGCCCGCGCGGCAAAGAATGCCTCAGACTCGACGGCAACAGCGTCCCGCAGCCTGGCGTAACTGTTTTGCGAAAGCACTGACCCACGATTTTCGGTCAAGAGCGCGGTCAGAACGCGTGTTGTCGGACCTTCGAAACGTAGCCAGTCAGCCAAGCGTGCGCCTTCCGCAGCGCTGGCCCAGGCACGCAAGCTGGCAAAATTCACTGTGCGGCCAGGACCAGGGAGCGACGCCACGGGTGCCCGTGCCATCAAGCGACTAACCGGACCGACCAGATCGACGGGCAGCAGCGCGTTCGCGATCGGCCACGCGATGATCGAGAAATGGCTGCTGAAAGCGCTTAAGCTTGGACGCGACAGCGAATAGCGCTCTGCTTGGGCTTCGAACGCCTCAGCAATCCGTTGTCGTTGCGCCATGGTAATGGGCAGGCCGAGCGCATCTGCGAGCTTGGCCCAAAAGACGGTCCCGACACCTTCGAACCGGAACCCGATTTCGGATGCAATGGCGCAGATGACAAGTGGCGCCCGGCTGATGAGATTGTCGAGGTTTTGAGTAGGCGCGATCGGCGCGAGGTCATCGAACGGTCCAGCCCAGATCATTCCTTCATCCAGGGCCTCGACGAGTGTGACGTCGACGATCTTCTTCTTGTTAGCCGCAACCACCGACGCCTTTAGCTGGCGCTCAAGACTGTCGATCTCGCCCAAAGTTAGCATGCCCGCGATAGTCCCTCTGCCCCAAACGACCGTCTTCCGCGATCGAGTCCCTGTCCAGTCATTTGTCGCAACGGGCATCGACGCTGTGCGTAGACGGAGAGTTTCACATTCGACTGCCGCCACAGCACGGTTTCTACAGATGGCGAGTGTCAACTCTCTCTATAAATGACGAACCACTGAATATATTTTCTGTTTCGAAGGGAAGGCCTTCCCCTACGGCCGAGCCCAAGGTCTCGACCGACCCCTTCTGCGGGGAGACCCCGCAACGCCCCCCTCAGAGTGAGAGTGCGGACCGGTTTCCGTGACGGGTGAATAGCTGCCGTTCGTCAACGGCATCAAGGCGGCGCGCGAGCGCATCGTGGCGAAGTCCGACGAAGACCGCACCGACTTTCTGCGCCGTCGTGGATTCTCCAAGGCGGAGACCGGAAAGATCATCGACACGGTGCTGGCCGAGGAAGGCCGCTCGCCCGAGAGCATCTTCGACTTCGTTCAGGGCATCACCGCCGTCGCGCGCGACAAGCCCCATCAGGACGCCCGCCTCGACATGGAGGCCAGGGCAAAGAAGCTGTTCGATCGAGCCGCCTGATTTCGGTGAAGCCGGGGATGCGGTTTTCCGTGTCTCCGGCTTTGCGCTTCCGTGTCTCTCCGATTTGCCGGTCCGTGGCGCTGCCCCCCTTTAGAGGAAGAGGGCGGCGCTTCGCTTTGTGACGGGTTGGAGGTTGAGAGAGAGTCTCTTGGCCGCCCGTCGTGGAGTATCCCGACATGGCAACCGCCGTTCAGAAGATCGCGTCCCTTGGCGAGCGTCGCGACATCCCCTTCAACAAACTCATCCTGAGCCAGGCCAACGTCCGCAAGACAAAGGCCGGCGTCTCGATCCCGGAACTGGCCGAGGATATCGGCCACCGCGGTCTGCTCCAAAACCTCAACGTCCGACCTGTGCTCGACGGCGAGGGCGTGGAAACCGGCATCTTCGAGGTCCCGGCCGGCGGTCGCCGATTCCGGGCGCTCGAACTGCTGGTCAAGGCCAAGCGCCTTGCGAAGACCGCACCAGTCCCCTGCAACGTCCGCGACGCGGCCTCCGCGATCCCGGCTGAGGAAGACAGCCTCGCCGAGAACGTTCATCGCGAGGCGCTCCATCCGCTCGATCAGTTCAAGGCCTTTCAGGCGCTGATCGGGCGCGGCATGGGCGAGGAGGATATCGCCGCCCGCTTCTACGTCACCCCGGCCGTGGTCCATCAGCGCCTGCGGCTCGCCTCGGTCGCTCCGGCACTGCTCGACGTCTATGCCGAGGACGGCATCGCGCTCGACCAACTCATGGCCTTCACGGTGTCGCACGACCATGCGCGGCAGATGGAGGTGTGGGAGACGATCCAGCGATCCTACAGCCGCCAGCCCTACGAAATCCGCCGCATGCTGACCGAAGGCGCCGTGCGCGCCTCCGATCGCCGTGCGCAGTTCGTCGGGGTCGAAGCCTATGAGGCGGCCGGCGGTGCAACGCTGCGCGACCTGTTCCAGGCTGACGATGGCGGGTGGCTGCAGTATCCGGCGCTGCTCGACAGCCTCGCCACCGCGAAGCTCGGCGAAGCGGCCGAGGGGATCGCGGCCGAAGGCTGGCGCTGGATCGAAGCCGCGCTGGACTTTCCCTACGGCCACACCACCGGCCTGCGCCGGATCACGGGCGAACGCCCCGAACTCTCCGCCGACGAGCAGGCCGCCTACGAGGCCCTGACCGGGGAATTGGATCGGCTCTACGCCGAACATGACGACGGCGAGGACCTGCCGGAGGCTGTCGATCTGCGGCTCGAGGAAATCGAGACCGCGATCGCCGGCTTCCAGAACCGGCCGACCGTCTACGATCCGGCCGAGATCGCGCGCGCCGGCGCCTTCGTCAGCATCGACAGCTCGGGCCGACTGACCATCGAGCGCGGCTATGTCCGTCCCGAGGACGAAGCGTCGATCGAGCCCCAGACTGACGACGACGGCGACGGCGAGACCGAGGGCGACGCGCCGAACGCGCAGCCGATGCGAGCGGTCATCATCATCGGCGGCAAGCCCGAGGCGGAGGATGAGGAGGACGATGTCGTCAAGCCGCTGCCCGAACGCCTGGTCAGCGAGTTGACGGCCCACCGCACACTTGCGCTGCGGGATGCAATGGCCGGCAACCCGCACGTCGCTATCACGGCGCTGCTGCACAAGCTGGTGCTCGACACCTTCCACCGCACCTCGTCGTCCGGCGGGTGCCTGGAGGTGTCGGTCCGCCACGTCTTCTTCTCCGCCCAGGCCTCCGACCTGAAGAACAGCACGTCCGCCAAGTCGGTCTGTTCCTCCGCAAATACGGAACCGCGCTTTTCCGCAAAGCCGGGTCTCCGGCCGCTGCCCTGCCGATGCTGGCTAAGGTCACCAACCTTCTCCCCACGCACACACGGCGATCGGAGGAAAGCCAGTCCTTCCAGCAGTTCTCGACGCCGGTGCCGCTCGGTGTCGCCGCGCTGACCGCTGCGGCGATCACGCCTGCCGATCGCGTGCTGGAGCCGTCCGCCGGCACTGGCCTCCTCGCTGTCCTGGCCGAGATCGCCGGCGGCGCGCTCGTCCTCAACGAGCTGGCCGACACCCGGGCCGATCTTCTGCCCCACCTCTTTCCGGCCATCCCCGTCACGCGCTTTGACGCAGCCCAGATCGACGATCATCTCGACGCCGGCATCGTGCCCAGCGTCATCCTGATGAACCCGCCGTTCTCGGTCATGGCGAACGTCACGGGCCGGATGACTGAGGCCACCTATCGCCATATCACCTCAGCGCTCGCGCGCCTGGTCGACGGCGGTCGCTTGGTGACGATCACAGGAGCGGGCTTCGCGCCCGACGCACCGGCATGGCGGGCCGCGTTCACGCGCCTGCAGGAACAGGGTCGCGTGGTGTTCACCGCCGCGATCGATGGCGCGGTCTACGCCAAACATGGCACGACCATCGACACCCGCCTGACCGTCATCGACAAGGCGCCGGCCGATGATGCGGCGGCATTCCCGGATGCGCCTGGCGTCGCGCCCGACGTTGCGACGCTCATCGCCTGGATCGGCGAACACGTCCCCGCCCGGCTTCCTATCGATCCGGCCGTGGCCGTCACCATGGTTTCCCCCGCGCAGGCTCCGCGGACCGTTCGCGGTTATGTCGCCCGCGCCGCCGCGTCCTCACCGGCCCGCACCGTCGCCCAGCCCGAAGGCGTCGAACTCGCCTATGACACCGTGGATTGGAGGCCCGCCGAAGATGGCCGGATCACCGACGCCATCTATGAAGAATACGGATTGCAGGCGATCCGTATTCCCGGCTCCCAGGCCCATCCCACCAAGCTTGTGCAATCCGTGGCTATGGCCTCGGTCGCGCCGCCCAAGCCGAGCTATCGGCCCCGGCTGCCCACCAACATTATCACCGACGGGCTGCTCTCCGACGCGCAGCTCGAAACCGTCATCTACGCCGGCGAGGCGCATGCCGACTTCCTCGCCGGTTCGTGGACGCTCGACGAGACTTTCGACGTCGTCTCGGCCGCGCCCGACGACGCGCCGAACTCTGCGCGCTTCCGCCGCGGCTTCATGCTCGGCGATGGGACTGGCGCCGGCAAGGGGCGTCAGTCGGCCGGCATCATCCTCGACAATTGGATGCAGGGCCGCCGCAAGGCGGTGTGGATCTCCAAATCCGACAAGCTGCTGGAGGATGCCCAGCGCGACTGGTCGGCGCTTGGCATGGAGCGGCTGCTGGTCACCCCGCTGTCGCGTTTCCCGCAGGGCAAGGACATCACGCTCTCGGAAGCCGTCCTATTTACCACCTATGCCACGCTACGGTCCGACGACCGCGGCGAGAAGCTTTCCCGCGTCAAGCAGATCGTCGAATGGTTGGGCTCCGACTTCGATGGAGTGATCATTTTCGACGAGAGCCACGCCATGCAGAACGCCGCTGGTGGAAAGGGCGAACGCGGCGATGTCGCCGCCTCGCAGCAGGGCCGTGCGGGCCTCCGGCTCCAGCACGCCTTGCCGAATGCGCGCGTCGTCTATGTCTCGGCGACCGGCGCAACCACGGTCCACAATCTCGCCTATGCCCAGCGCCTCGGTCTCTGGGGCGGCGAGGACTTTCCGTTCTCGACCCGCGCCGAATTCGTCGAAGCGATAGAAGACGGCGGAGTGGCGGCGATGGAAGTGCTGGCCCGCGACCTGCGCTCGCTCGGGCTCTACACGGCGCGATCGCTCTCCTATGACGGTGTCGAATACGAGCTGCTCGAGCATCAGCTTACGCTCGAGCAGACCGGCATCTATGACGCCTATGCCGGGGCGTTCGCCGTCATCCATAACAATCTCGACGCGGCGATGCAGGCCGCCAACATCACCAGCGACAGCGGGACGCTGAACCGACAGGCCAAGTCCGCCGCTCGCTCAGCCTTCGAATCCGCCAAGCAGCGCTTCTTCGGTCATCTGTTGACGTCGATGAAGACGCCGACCTTGATCCGGTCAATCGAACAGGATCTGGCCGACGGACACGCCGCCGTGATCCAGATCGTGTCGACCGGCGAAGCCCTGATGGAGCGTCGCCTCGCGGAGATCCCGACCGAGGAATGGAACGACGTCCGGGTGGACATCACGCCCAGGGAATATGTTCTGGATTATCTCGCCCATTCCTTCCCGGTGCAACTCTACGAGCCCTTCACCGACAGCGAAGGCAATCTGTCGTCGCGACCGGTGTTTCGCGACGGCCAGCCGGTCGAGAGCCGCGACGCCGTTGCCCGTCGTGACCGCCTGATCGAAAGGCTTGCATCGCTGCCGCCGGTCCCCGGCGCGCTCGACCAGATTGTCCAGCGCTTCGGCACCGATGTCGTGGCGGAGGTGACAGGACGTTCGCGCCGCATCGTCCGCAAGACCACCCCCAGCGGCATCGACCGCCTCGCCGTGGAGAACCGCGCCGCCTCGGCCAATCTGGCCGA
>ERZ778017.844-NODE-844-length-36240-cov-5.641702_pt1 | contig 36240 bp, 25 predicted proteins | sample MGYA00375747_ERZ778017 | MGnify/ENA primary metagenome ERZ778017 (study PRJEB29350, sample SAMN05509838) | bioreactor metagenome | biome: bioreactor; material: wastewater | place: South Africa: University of Cape Town | collected 2014-03-17 ...
CACCACTACTACCGTTCTTCGGCATATTGTGGTCCCAGTAGACTTCACGTCTGATGCCTAAACCCGTTCCCAGATCTCACAAGCACGCACATGCTATTGCAGTTGTTTCTACTCTTACAACTCGTGTTGGCTGTTGAACACAACTTCACGTCAACCAATGAATTGAGGCAGTTTTTGTCTTCGCTCAACGACACTTCAGAAGTGGTGGTGAACAAGTCATACCACGCCAATAATGCTAACGCAACGTTCATCGTATTGTGCCGAAACGACGACTTATACACCCTACTAGAAACCATAGATAACGTCCAGCATCGGTTTAATGACCAATACAATTACGACTACACCTTGCTCAACGACGTCCCGTTTGACAAAGACTTGATATACTTGGTGTCTTGCCTAATTCCCGGTGGTCAAATCAATTTTGGCACAATAGATAGCGACCATTGGGGTTATCCAGACTTTATTGACGTGAATAAAGCTCGATATATCCATTCGTTGGCAAGTTATCCTTACGGAGATTCGGAAAGTTATCGCCACATGTGTAGATTCTACTCGGGTTTCTTCTACAAACACCCATTGGTAGCAAAATATCGATACTATTGGCGATTTGAACCCGGAGTAAAACTCTCTTGCACAATCGACTACGACGTTTTCAAATTCATGATTGAAAACGATAAGAAATTTGGCTTTACCATCTCCTTGTTCGAGTACCGGGAAACGATTCCATCTTTGTGGGATTATTACAAAAAATATATTGACATGAAGAAAATTGACGCAAACAATTTACCTCTCATCGACATGATTCAAAACGACGATATCTACCAGCTGTACAATCTATGTCATTTCTGGTCCAACTTTGAAATCGGCGATTTATCAATATATGACGATAAATACGATGATTTCTTCAACTTCCTTGACAGCACTGGTGGTTTCTACTATGAAAGATGGGGGGATGCTCCAGTGCATACATTGGGAGTAGTCCTCTTTTTACAAAAGTCTGACATCCATTGGTTTAATGACTTTGGATACTTTCATCAACCTTACTTACAATGCCCCCAACAAGACGACATCTACATAAACAGAAAGTGTACATGCGACCCAAATGAAGATTTCACTGATTCAATGTTGAGCTGCACTCCACATTTCCTTGATGTGCTACGTCGAAACTAGATAGTCTAATTTACTAGAAATGCTCATCTGCTTAGCACAGGCATATACACCAAACCTTCACAACAATGAGGAGTCAAAAGAATCGAGAATCGCAAAAAAAATCTCTCCCCCACCCTTATTTATTAGTGCGGTCTTGCATCTATTGTAAAAACGCGACCAGATCCCTGACTTCTCTTATCTACTTTATTCATTACGGTGGTTAAATGGCACCAGGTAGATGAAAGAAGAACGTACCATACAGAAGATCATTTGGCTAAAGAAAAACTGTACCATATTGAATTATAGATAATTACATTATTAGCGATGCCGGGTATTTTTTCAACTCTAGAAGATATTTATATTTAGCACTTCCTAAGGCGAAATTTTGCAACCGTAAGTAGTACGCGAATTTTTGAAAAATTCAATTTATCGTAATTACAAATGTACATATCACCATGTATCCAATGAAAAACGTATCGAGGTGGCAACGAATATCGAGACGTTGTAATCACAAATCAATAGTATGGTTGATAGGTCTTTTTGTGGTGACGGTACTCCTATACCTCATCAATCGTGACGAAAACGAAACGACTCTGGTTGTGATTAATCAAATATATGATAGTGATTGGTTTGGGTGGAAGAAACCAACAGTTTCCTTCAAAGACAAGCACCATATTAGTACGTCAGAGGAGTTTGAACAGAAGGTGGCATTGATTAATAAAGTTCATCGGCACCGTAATATTGAGTTGGGATATACATTTTACAATGAGATTTTCGACATTATCTACCAAGCAAAGCCAAAAACCAGGGACATGGCGAACTTTTTGAACGAACCGATTGTTTCATCGAGATATGATTCTACCAAGTCTGAATCCAGAATCTTTAGTGAACCGTACCTATCGCAATTTTTGCAAATGTCCCTCATGGATCTAAGCTTGATGAAACAGTCCCATGAAGCTATTCTCAAATCGATGCCTGATAAGGCACCAAAAAGATTATACAAAGGTGACGGGATTGTATATGTTGGTGGTGGTAAATTCAATTGGTTGACATTGCTTTCGATTTATTCAGTGAGACAACTTGGCTCCAAGTTGCCAATTGAAGTGCTTATTCCCAAGATTGACGAATTTGAAGTAGAATTATGTGGCAAGATTTTACCAGAATTGAATGCTAGATGCATTTACATGCCATACGTTTTACCAAAGAATGTCAACAAAAAGTTTCAGTTCAAAGGGTACCAGTATAAAGCGTTAGCAATCTTGTTATCGAGTTTCAAGAATGTTCTATTATTAGATAGTGACAATATTCCAGTTAGGAAGCCGGATTATTTGTTTACCAAAGAACCATTCAAATCAAAGGGATTAATTGTTTGGCCCGATTTCTGGAAGAGAACCACATCACCATTATATTACTCCATCGCTGGTATTGAACCATCTACAACAGAGTTGTGGGACAAGTACAATGAACTTGAAGGAAAGTATGTACCGCAACAATTGGCCGCGGGAGTAGATTTGGACTCAGTTCCTTTACATGAACGTAAAAATAGTATCCCCGACCCTACATCAGAATCAGGTCAATTAATGATCAACAAGGACACTCATATGAAATCACTTTTAGTGGCATTATACTATAACTTATATGGACCCAGTCACTACTACCCTCTTTTCAGCCAAGGAGGATCTGGTGAAGGTGACAAGGAGACATTTTTAGCAGCAACTGTTGCCACGAAGAAATCGTATTACCAAGTAGGTACATTCCTTGATGCATTTGGATACATCAATCTTGCCAAAAATTTTGTTGGAACAGGAATGGGACAATTTGATCCAGTACAAGACTACCTTCATTGTGTTAAAGACGGAGACAAGCCAAGTATCATGTTCGTACATGCAAATCATCCTAAATTGAACCCATGGAAATTGAAAACTTTAGGAAAGATTTTTAACGAAGATCATGGTAGAGTCAGATTATACGGCACTGGTATGAGAATACGATGTGGCTACGACTTTGAGTTTGGACAGTGGACAAACATGAAGCATCTATTATGTGAACGGAAGATCAACTTGAAGGCATTTGAAAAAGTTGATCGTAGTAAAATTTGTGAAGAACTAGATGAGCACCTTGCATTCTTGAAAGATTCAGAAGGCACCCTCGAGTAATATTGCTACTTCTACTATAATGCATCCAGCTAATATGTCTGATGGACATATCTTGAGGCTACCAACTTTTTGTCAAGAGAAGCAATTTTTTGCGACAGGTTGCAAAGTTGCCTCAGACAATTATCATACTACATTGAAGCTTTATCAAATGCATCATTACTCCCTATTTATAATTACATCGTATACAGCTTTAGAATGATAGAATGATAATAATTTTAGGCATAGACATTTTATACACACCGTTGATTTTAATGCGAACAAAATCAAATAGAAGCCAAACCTAAAATCAAAATATATCAGACACTACGGGGATGGCGATTCAGTTTTTAATTTTGTTGTCCCGTCAAGGGAAAGTACGGTTATCTAAATGGTATCAAACTATAAGCCAGAAAGAAAAGTTAAAGATTACTCGAGAATTGACCACGTTGATTCTTGCGAGACGGGCTAAAATGTGTAATGTTTTAGAATACAAGGACATCAAGATTGTATATCGTCGTTATGCATCGTTATTTTTCATAATTGGGGTTGAAAACACCGACAACGAGTTATTAGGTCTTGAGGTCATTCACAGATACGTCGAACAAATGGACAGGTTATATGGTAACGTGTGCGAATTAGACATTATCTTTGGTTTTGACAAAGCGTACCAAGTGTTAGACGAATTATTGATCGATGGGACACTACAGGAGTCATCGAAGAAGGAGGTTTTGAAGCGTGTTAGTCAGCAGGATGAGTTGGAAAACATGGACGAATTCGATAGTGTATTAGCATGATCCAGAGGCAAGAGTTAGAGTCACTACCCACCGATCCCGCCAGACAACATAAACTACACAGTACAACGACCCGACAAGTTCGTGCCGTAAGACGAACAGTTGAAATAGGTACAACGGGGCCGAAACTTTACTAATACATAACTAAGAAAGTACTAGACAAAACTTGATCATTAGTACTGGTGTCATTAGTACTGGTTGTATATATGAATTAGTGCTAGGTATACATAGTACTGGCGATGTACGTAGCAGTCTGTTTTGAGTAGTCGTCTACAGTATTAAATCGATGCGAAATGAGATCGGAATGTACCATAATGAGAATTGCGCTTTCGAGACCAAAAAGCGTAATGAGCACAACATTTCACTGCGAATCGTTGATGTCCATCGTTCAGAAAATAGCCGGCTATAGTAGGCGATAGTAAATACCGGTAAGTTTCACGACTTTTTGCTACCATGCATGGGCTGATACATTCCTTGTGACTCGAGGGGCTTACAAAACGAAGTACTTACTATAATTAATAGCGAGTATCACAACAAGATTACAAATTCCCACCGAACCCTTTCGTGACACTGGGCTAAGTTGCCACTTTATGGTCACTAAAATGACGATTAATGTCACATTTGTAAATTTATCTAACGGACCAAGACTACATACACCCTAGCACCAGGCCCGGTTGACTGGGGAACTAATATTTGCACTACTGCCGCTAGTGCCAGGGCCAAAATCACGATTTGTTTGGGTACGCACTACGCATTTGTAGCTAAAATTCCCTTGTATGGTAATCCTGACCAATGATTACATCATTGAGGGATTTTTACAATTGGTGCAATTGAGAAAAAAATTTAGTAAAATCCTCCTGACCTGTATGCATCCCAAGTAATGATTTTCAGAATATATATATGGATAAAGTCAAAGGAAGATTAATGTTGAAATTATACAGTTTATCTGGTTATTGTTTATTGTAATTGACGATTTGAATGCTTTTGTTCAAGAGGGATTCGCGTAGGTCTTCGACCGGGTCGCAGTCATCGTTGCTCCAGTTCGATGAAAAGAAGGATTATGATAAACGGTGCCAATTAAAGGGGAACTGTGACAAGAAGAAGCCCCAATGTATAACATTTTGTTTGGGAAAATAGGTTCTCATCAATTATTCATTCTTGTTATTGTGTTGCCGTTGTTGCATAACCCAGTGCAAATGGTTGTCGTACAAATGACACCATAGACATCACAACCTTACGCATATAGAGCTATTACGGTCATTTGATGGTTTAGCTCAGAATGTGTATCAAATGGGTCGGTTTTGGAGTTGGTTAAATTGGGAAAAGTTTGGGATTGTTTTATATTGTATTTATATCCTAATAATATAATAACATATCTGATGTATGGAGTCTTTCTAGCGAGAGGCTAACCGAAAATTATTAGTGTCACTGACCAGCTTTTTCTACATTACTTTCACCATGCTGCTCACATTCAGTTGTGTTGAAGCTTTGACTGCAATATCTTTCATCTGCACTATACTAACATCTAGCGAAACATACAGGATTTAATCTTGCTATGTTGATGAAAACAAAGCATTGCATTGTGTACGTGCATATTCATAATAATCACAGTCCAATGAAAAATTTTGCTTTGGTAAAAGCAGCAAAATTTTTGGGTTGGTGCAATCCGTGTGCCTATACCTGTGCCTGTGAGTTGGTCCCCAGCACTGTTCTCGTATTCTCGTGCTATGGAAATCCTAATTATTGTAAAATATTCCATCCTTAACGATATCCAAATGTCGCGTGTGTCAATTTAATTCTTGAACTCTAGCATTTGCAGCCTAATTTTTCTCTTTTCACAGTAGATTTCTGCATTTACTCACGCTTAACATTCAGTTGTGTCTATTGAGCTTTATGGTTCTACGTTTTCTCTATATAATTTCATGTATGAAATGAAGAAGTCAAGTAACTAACGGACCAAATGATTATATTAAAAGTGATTTGTTCCGAGACGCAAATGTTCATGATGTTCCTCGCTCATCAAAAATCAACGACGCGCCTTGTATCTAAGAATAAAACGGTGTCATTCACATAAATATCGTCTAATACTACAAAAGAATCAACCGAGAATACACCCCTAGTGCAAATTATACTACGAACTCGATTCGGAAAAACTCCCGTTATGTCCTACTTTGGCCCAGATTGCAAACTTGGACAAAGTAGAAGCCTGACTTCAAACTTAAGATGAGCATGTACGAATATTTGTAGAGTTTAATTTCATCCGATATATATAATCAAACAGAACTGAATATTCTTCCAATCTTCCGGGTTTAATGAGTATGCCCATAGTAGCAAGACGAAGTCTTCTATATGATCATTCAATGTAACATCCCGGTTAGTTGTTAAAGAAGAAAAAAAAAAGATTAAATTTTTTTCAAAGCGGCTTTATATATAATGCATGTACAAAAGTTACACAAATCTATTCACGCGGTTCCACGCTTAGCTAAGATCAATTCTAAACTCCGATCTAGGTCCAAAAAATATATGTATAGTGAATACAGTGCCCTCCCGATTCAATTCTTTCACTAAAAATCTGTTCAATGCCTTGCTTCAGTTCATATCATTCCAAACAAGAGTTGTCATACGAATATTGCATAATTTACGAAACATTGATTTGAGTCACCAGACTGAATCCCCTACATGTTTTGGAATTTTTTTGTTGCGTGATAAAACCGGTCGAGACTACATCGTATGATGAACAATGCTGTTCCCCGAGATTTTGTATAGTATTTTTTGGTGCCACCTCGTGTTCCTTCCTTTATCGGTAGCACTGGGTGGTCATTTCTTGCTATAAATACCGGTGTAAGTCAATGGTTGGAGGATTTGGGGAAATGTTAGTGTTAAGATATCAATGAAAGCTGTTTTGTATCACGGAAGAGGTGAAATTACCTATGTTACAAACTATCCCCAACCAGATGATCCTAAGGATACACAAGTGAAGATTAAAGTCGATTATTGTGGTATCTGTGGTTCCGATCTACACGAGTTCTTGGATGGTCCCATATTCTTCTCCGAATCAAGTATCAAATCCAGTCCATGCATGGGCCATGAAATGTGTGGTGAAGTTGTAAAGGTTGGACCTAATGTCTCAGATTTCAAACCTGGTGATAAAGTTGTGGTTGATGCTTGCGGTACATGTTTAGTTAAAAAACACCTGCAACCCATTGACAACCAAAACATATGTGAAGCTTGTGCACAGGGCAGGTACAATTGCTGTGAAAGTTTGGGGTTCATTGGATTGGGATTTGGCAATGGTGGTCTTTCGGAAATGGTTCTTTTAGAAGAAAGACACTTGATCAAGTACAATCCCGATGTGATTCCTGTCGAAATAGCTGCACTTTGTGAGCCATTATCAGTTGCATGGCATGCTGTCACACAGTCCGGTGTTGACGCAAAACATTCCACCTTAATTTTGGGTGCGGGACCAATTGGTTTAGCTACAATATTTGCCTTGAAAGGAAAAGAAGTTGAAAATATTATCATAAGCGAACCTGCAAAGGCAAGACGAGAGTTAGCAGAAAAGTTTGGTATCAAAACGTTCGATCCATGTGCATTCAACGACCCTAAGGAATGTAATAAGGCTCTTAAACAACTTTCGTTGGATGGTAAAGGGTTTGACAAAACGTATGATTGTTCTGGAATTCCAGCTACCTTTAACACTTCAGTTGAAGTGTTACGTGCCGGCGGAGTTGCTACCAATGTAGCTATTTGGGGCCATAAACCAATCGACTTTTACCCGATGAATGTAACTTTGCACGAAAAGTTTATTACAGGGTCAATGTGTTATACAAAACGAGACTTTGAGAGCGTTATAAAAGCATTCGAAGCAGGGTTGATTGATCCTAATGAAGTGAAAGAACTAGTGACAAGTATCATCGAACTTCCAGACTGCATCGAGAAGGGGTTCCAGGAATTGATACAGCACAAGAATAAGCATATCAAAATTTTGGTAAAGCCATAACGAATTTGTATAACTTTCACTTGTTTAAGTATGTGTGTAATGAATCTATTTTTATTTTTTTCGATAATCCCACCTTTGTACGGTTTTTTGCAAAGTTTGTACGAGAGCAAAGTTCAGCCAACGTTGGTTTATTTGGACGTTTCGACACAGTGGAATTTTTCCGTTTGCAACTTTCTTTAATTTCAATAGATTCTTGAGGAGGAGTCTCAATCATTTCATGATCCAATTTCGATTTATGTTCTAAATCCTGTTTTGATTCCAGATGTAAATCAGACTCTTGTAAGGTTACCTGTTGATTGTATTGAGTGTTCTTGTCGTCCAGTAGGGTGTAACTATTTAATTTTTCTTCCAGACTTTTAGCATACACTATTACCTCTTTTTGTTCTTCCTCAACTATTGGTTCAGCAAATTGATACTCATGCTTAGGCGAAGAATTCAATAATGTGGCTTGTTCGCCTGAGTCAGATTGAGAGTGAGAACACGAAAAGTCTTCACCTTGGAAGTTACTGTTACTAAGCTGGGACTCCGTACCTGGCATTTCCATCAACGGCATTTCTATATGGGTATTTGAATAACATTCATTAGTAGGCTGACTCACTGGTACATTTGAATCTGTAGTGGTAGTATGCAACGGGAGTTGGGACTGAAGCAGTCTTGTCTGAGAATGTTCAGTTGAGCTTGTTAAGAAGATCGGCTCTTCTTCGCTATCATCTACTATAGATACTTCTGGCAGCTTGCTTCGTTCTTTGGTGTCAAAAGAAGGACGTCGTACATCTTTGGAAAAAGCTTCTGGTTTGGTAACATGTGAGGAGGGTTGTGATCGAGCTAAATCGATTTTAGCTCTTTTTGTAGATTTCGTGGGTGTCAAGTCTGAATTGGATTGTGAAACCGGTTTCAAGGGAACTCGATCATTATTACCGTAGACATGAATTGTGTGAGGTCGTTTCTTGACTTGTGGTTTATTACTGAATATGTCGGAGGAGTCCAGGTGAACTGCAACTTTTTTGGAGCGAGGACGATTCAACAGCAAGGAATCGTTGTTGTAGTTGAGGAAATTAAATTCCATAGAAATAGAGTATGATTCAGCAAAAGAAGACTTGATTTTGCAACTGTGTTTGCATAGTGGTTTGCTTGCGAAATGTATAAATGAAAAACAACGCGCACAAAATTTACATTGCTTTCTTTACCATTGAACTCATTTTTATCGCACGATAACTTGTAGTCAAATAGGGTTCCGCTGTCCGAAACCTGTGGATTTGGACTGTCCAATCAATTTCGAGTGATTTTATCGAGAGCAATCTTCATAGTATTGACATGTCCAGCCAGTATCTATCGTGTTTTATCTGCTCTTTGCAGTTGACACGGTAGGAATTGTGTGGAACTCAGTGCCATGGCTGATTGATTTGGTTTCAGTCGATAGAAGACATGGTAAAATCGTAAAGATCCGTGCCTCAAGCGTGTAAAGATCGGGTTCTGTTGGAAACAGCAGAATATTTCGGTTGAAATAGCTAGGTGATCGTGCTTGTTTCCAGTTAGAATATTAATTGTGCTAACGAAAGAAGCATTGCGCTTGTATTTTGCACATTAATCACTATTCCGGATTTCTGGTGCCAGGTATGATTTAATAGCTATTGTGCCTGCTTTCTAGGTTGGGATACCTCAGCGTGTTAGCGGGCCAACTTCATGACTTTTGAAGTTTACAGTATCTTCATTGCGAATACAATGAGGAATTCATTTAAATTTTACTGGTTTTTATAGTTGAAAGTATGGGACACTGCGATAACCTTAGAGTCGGAATACGTTTGTCTTTTCCAGTTCCAAGGGCTCTATACATTTGGTAATTCCAGTGTCGTAACTGTACTTCTCATCGCAAAACCTTTTATATCGGGATAACCAACTCTCTATGAATTTACTAGAATTGGGTTCCACAGCTTACACGAACCCTTGTTGACTACAAGATATGATCAATGTGTTTTGTAAGTATTTTCTGAAATCTTAATTGTTAAAGCTATACTAACAATCGTGCATCGTATTAAAAGAACTTAAAATTACATTTCTATTAAAGATTAAAATTACATATCGAGCGATAACTAAACGATAACGCATCTACAACTAGACTTGTCATCTGGGGTGACAGTCTTTGTGGATTGTTCTGTTCTCTTATTAGTGGTTTCCTGAGCAGGTTTTGTAGTTTCTTTTGTAGCTTTAGTCGATTCGTCAGTAGTAGCAACTTTTTCTTGAGTTTGTTTCTCCTTCTCAGTAGGAGTTTGGTCACCGGTGGCCACCGTGGCCAGTTGCGAATGAGTAGAATTGAATATTTTGATTGCAGACTTTGTGAAAGTCTGACCTTGGGTGGTAGCCACAGTCAATTCAATCTTATTAGGCAGTCTGGAACCATCGGCACCAGCATAGGTACCAGCACCCCAAGGAGATCCACCGTGGAACTCTTCCAAATTGAACATATCTGGAATTGGAGAACCCAATGGAATGTATGGCATTCCATGGTGAGCAAGATAGTTTAGAGAGTTTCTTACTGTAGTTTCTTGACCACCACCTGGAGTACCAGTGGATACGAAAATACCAGCTGGTTTACCGGATAATGTACCTTTAGCCCATAATCCACCAGTTTGACCCCAGAAATCAATCCATTGGCTTGGGGCAGAACCATATCTAGTTGGGATCCCAAAAAGAAATGCGTCGTAATTTTCAAACACTTCAATAGTAGCTACTGGAATGTCACTAGGCTTTTCAGGAGCATGCATCAATTGTAACACATCTTCAGACAAAGTTTCAGGAACTTGGAACAAATCAACCTGGGACGCAAGTCCAGTCTCAACCACTCCCTCTTTGACAGCCCTAGCCAACTTGGTTATATGGCCATAAGTAGAGTATTGGATGATAGCAACTTTCATTTTACAAATAGATTAAGTTACAAAAATCTACTTGAATTCGATTGATGCAAGTTGATAAACACAACATTGCCGATGTAATTCTTATATAATTGCAACACCAACAGTAATCCTGAAAAAATATCCTGTGCCGGTATTAGTAATGCAAAAATTTGCTTTGCTGTATGTATAGCCTTGTCCAATGTAGGCCCCTAGGCTACCAGCCGGTTCCACCAGTGAAAAAATTACAGCATCGGTCTTAGCGAGGAAACTCCGAGAGGAATTAATAATATTACTATGGTATTACTACAAACGCTGACATCGGTTGAGCAGGAACGGTGTTATGCAATTCTCCACGAAGATGATTAATCAAATAATACAGCAGTTATTGAGACTTACCGGCACACCACTTAGTAAATTTGACGTAATAATATCAGTCCGAAATCTGCAATTTGTCATAATTTACTAAAGAGTACACAGAACATTTTCCATCGACATATCCTGCACAATGTCCCACACATTTATCCATATATATATAGCAAGCATGTTCACATCTTCTATCGGACAATTATCAATTCTATTGAATAACTTAACAACACAACAAAAATGGCCCCAAGAGTCGCTATCATTATCTATTCTATGTATGGACACATTGCCAAGATGGCAGAATCCGTCAAAGCTGGTGTGGAATCAGCTGGTGGTAATGCTACCATTTTCCAAGTTCCTGAAACTTTACCAGAAAATGTCTTGAAATTGATGCATGCTCCAGCTAAACCAGACTACCCAATCGCTTCCAATGACACCTTGACCGAGTACGACGCTTTCATGTTTGGTATCCCAACCAGATTCGGTAACTTCCCTGCTCAATTCAAGGCATTCTGGGATGCTACTGGTGGATTATGGGCTAAAGGTGCTTTATACGGTAAACCAGCTGGTATTTTTGTTTCCACTGGTACCCCAGGTGGTGGTCAGGAAGTTACTGCTTTGAATTCGTTATCCACCTTAGTTCACCACGGTATTATTTTTGTTCCATTAGGTTACGCCAAGACCTTCCCACAAATCACCTCCTTCGATGAAGTCCACGGTGGTTCTCCATGGGGTGCAGGTACCTTTGCTGGTCCAGATGGATCCAGACACCCAACCAAATTGGAATTAGAAATTGCTACCATCCAAGGTAAGACTTTCTGGGAAACTATCCAAAAGTTCTAAATGGTTAAAGTTAGGTAATTACATCATTGCGGCGTAGATTCTTATACATCAATATATTGTTTTTTGGCATGATCTGTAGCACGCTGCATTGCTTAATACGCACAGCCCAAAAGACACACCGATCCATGTGCGGCGGGTGCAAAAGTAAAATTATCTACACCACCCGATTCCAAACTTGGATTGCACGACCGGACAAGTTCGGTTGTTTCCTTACCCGTTAGTAAAATGGCGTGAGATTGAATATTTGAAAGCAACCATAACTTTTAATGGCTTACATATACCTGTACACTAATCCAGTTAGAACCGTTTAGAAGTCTGTCTCTCATCCCCTCTATTTGTCCTGTCAACGTTATTCATGATTTGCGCCCCTGGCCAAATGTAAAAGTGTAGAAAATATCGGTCTTATGAGGTAATGATGATATGCAGTACACATACCAACCCCATTTTTTTGTAGGGTTTCATTTTGCAGCAAATCATGGCCAAGTCGTTAAATAAAACATCCTGTACGCGTAACAATTAATGTCGACGGTGTTAAATCTGCCGATTAATAGCATGTACGGATGGAATTCACAAGCCCGATGCCAAGTCCAACACCACCATGCTGGTTCTGTTTTTGCAACCAAATTCACGGACAATGGTGAAAACAGCAAGGTTCACGATGCATCTTTGGTTGTGTACGACGCAATGAATAGTCCCAAATTAATGGAGGATGATGCAAATAAAGTTCTGACGTCTTGCGCAGACAACGACACTTCGGCCTTATTTAGTGATGTCTACAATAATTCGTTCGTTTCCAGCACGTCTGTGTGTTCTCACTATCAAAAACCGGATTTGGAGCCTCTACGCGTGCAAAATACTATTTTAGCGCCAGAAATATGGACTGGTGAGTATAGTTGCTCCAATTGTGGTGTCTGGTTCAGAAAGCTACTACACTTCTCAATTCACTGCAAATCGTGTTATCAGCGATCACGGTATATATGCATGGCCTGCCATTACCACACAGCATCGCAGAGCGACTTATACTGTCACACTCAGCGACATGGTCTGTTTCACAAACAATGTCCCTCTTGTCACGATTGGTTTCGAGATTTCGATGTCTTCAAAATGCACTTGCAAATCCATCTTTTGGAGTTGGAAACATGTTTGGAAAACGACATAATCTTCTATGGTGACCTCCATGATTACACTGAGGAACCCAAACTATGGAAACTGGCAACACCAACTCTCTCGAGAGTGAAATATGCTGCACCAACATACGTTTGCACTACTTGTAATATTTCTGTGAGAAGTAAATTTAGGTTATGGATACACCAATCGAGCCAAAAACATTCCCGGCTGAACTCAAGCGGGGCAGTTGTGAAACATGAAACATGAGAGTTGCAAGCAGAGTAGTTCAAGAATTCTATTAAAATGCGTATAAATATCTCTATTTCTATTCATCGTCGCGATCTTCAAAATTAAATGAAAACGCTGATGCTGTGCCATTACCGGTTAATGCTTCCCATTTTTTACTCTTCCCTGTGAGCAATGCCTGTTGCTTTGCCTCGATCCTCAGTAATGCTTCTAAACCTTGATCTAAATCTTGCTTTTTACCATTCCGTATCAACAATTGCTTGAATAATTCAAAAATTGGCATTGGTGGAAGTTTTGAACATACTATTTCTCCACAATCTTCATCTCCATCTATGTTCAATGAGTTGAATTTTGTACTGTAATCTTGGAGTATAGTTAAATCATCATTTTTCTCATCACTAGTTTTAAGAATGTAATCCAAAACTTTCTTCACTTCGTTTGGATGGAACCCACTTAACTGATCTCGCTTATTTTTCAAAAAGTGTAATGCGTTGGGTAACTTTGTATTGGGGACAAAGTTTTGAGTTAAAGCAACAGAATCATCGATATTGATAACTGAATGCCACCACCCTGATGGAACATACATACATTCGCCGGGGAATGTTACACCTATTTGACATTCTGGAATTTTAACCGAATCATTAAAGAAACCCGATATAACCCATTCTGCGATACCAACAGGCGATGTTACTTCGCTTTCTTCGTCATCGGTGCCCACACCTGGAGGAGTTATTTCTGGTGGAAACATAATCCACAACTTTCTTCCTGTTAATGCTGCATTCCAAGCAGAAGTATAGTTTGGGTCCTTATGGAAAGTCGACCCAGACCTAGCTGGTCCAACAATCAACCATGCGTGATCAGGTCTACAGTTTCCTGCTTCAGAGTTAAACACTGTGAATAAGTCTTCTTGAAAGATTTGAGGTGCTTCATACTCTTTTGTCAACGTTTTCATTGCAGTGCTATTGCAATCGAATAAATAAAGTGGGTTTTCGTCTTGATTATGCTTGAGATACTCGCCATATGTCGATAAGCTCCATTCAACAGCCTCCTGTCTAAATTTTATATCTGAAAACCTATCCAACAAACTCTTCATATTCCAATCTGGCCACCTTGAAGCATTAGAGTTGGTAAGTATAAATGGAGTGTCATGATATGTCTTGCCAAATTTATCCAAAGACATTGTTTCTTCTTTAAATCTTGGAATTCTACCAGGTGGTAACGATCCTAATGTATCGTTAATGGAATCGGAGTGGTACTTCTGTTCTTCACTGATGATTTTGGCAAACAACTTTTCATAGTTAATTTGCGAGCATTGGAAAGGACGGTAAAGTAGATCAGAACAATGCAAGTTGTCCGGTAGCTGTAGGTTTGCTTGTTTATCTACAGGTATTCCTAGCACAGTTGATCTCCACGATCCGTGCCATGTTTTAGGTTCGGTTGCAAAATTTTTCAAGAATAGTCTTTTCCACAATTCCTCATCATAACAGAAAGCATACATGACTCTAGATGTATGGCTCAAATTCTTGATTGTTGAAACGTCATCAATATAACCAAGGAACTCCATGATTAGTTCGTCTGGCCATGCTGCCATCCGACCTAGTTGTTGGTGTTTTGGAACACCGTCAACATGCAATGCCAAAAGCAGGTTACCACCTGGTTTTACATTTAGCGGGTGTCTCGCGGAAGTGCTAAACAACGAGACTGTTCTTGGTGTGTTTGGATACACAGAAACTTTCCGTCTCTTAGCATCAGCTTGCTCTACCGTCATTACTACCAATAACTGTAATCTGCAATATTGAAAAACTATTTTTTACATTAGGAAATCATAAATTAAAGAGATGAGCAGTATCTGAGAAATTTTATTCTATCACCTGATGAAATCAAATCTACATTATCTGCTAGTTCTAGTAGCCCAGAGTTAGTCTTTGTTGGTAAAAGTCAATTTCTAACGCCTTGTTTTACAAAATTCTCCTAATTACTTTCGGTTATATACGGCAGATACTTCCATGAGTCTACACCGGATTTGGTGGAACGATTTTTGTGGATCAGTCATAAATCTGGAGACGGCTTTTACAAAGAAAATTGTTATATGTACCTGAGTGTTTTACGGGCAAAATCAATTCTAAGACCCGTTTTTAGTCGTACAATGTCATTACAATCGATCATTGCTTCTGAAAGAGCCGAAACTCCTATGATTTTTGCTCCTAAAACTTATCAGTACACCAAAGGTCATTTAAATTCAAGCGACTTGGACAAAGACCCATTGGTTCAATTCAACAATTGGTTTAACGATGCACAATCACAGTTGAGTGAAAACTCCGATATCATCCCAGAATCAGTAACGTTCTCTACAGCCAGGTTACCAAGTGGAAGAGTGTCAAGTCGGACGGTGTTGTTCAAAGAATTAGACCATCATGGGTTCATTATCTACAGTAATTGGAACCACTCCAAGAAATCACAGGACTACGATACCAACAAGTACGCAAGCTTGACGTTTTTCTGGCCACATATCCAAAGACAAGTTAGAGTCGAAGGGTTGATGGAACATGTTAATAGGGCCACATCGGAAAGGTATTTCAAAACTAGACCTCGGGGCTCGAAGATTGGGGCCTGGACATCTCCGCAATCGCAAATCATATCGTCGAGAGACGAATTAAACCACTTGAACGAAAAGTACCAGGAAAAATTCAAATCACTTGCTGATGATGAAATTCCATGTCCTGAATACTGGGGTGGTATGAGAATTGTTCCTTTAGAGATTGAATTCTGGCAGGGTGGTAACAGTAGATTACACGATAGATTGAGTTACAGAAGAAAAGAAGTTGAAGGTGAATGGGAAGTTGTCAGACTTGCCCCATAAAAAGTTTCAATTGTTTTTAGAGTATATAGAGATAAAACCTAAATGATTCATGTGGATATTGCTAGAAATTTACATATAACATAACATATCTATGACTGTTTTACTTATTGTACATTGGTTATATATGCTGAGATAGCATTATTTACAGGAGATGACTATATGAATATTTTAGATGATAAAGAAATGAAGACGATCATTTTTCTGGTTTGACTTGTTGTTTGTTGAATAACAATGGTTCTTCCCTCTTTGGAATCCAATCCTTTTCTTGTAACCGTGCTTGTTCTTCACGCAAGTATTTGCCAGGGTAGACCAACTTTTCGTCGATTGGGTCCAAGTCAGTTTGAGGGTTTTGAGTATCTTTGATAATACCATTTTCTCTCTTTTTACCCTTCAAGAATTGTTTAATTTCATCAAAACAGTTCATACACATAAAGTGTGATCTTTTAACTGATCCACATGCTGGACATCTGACAAGGTTATTTAATGGTTGGATTTGTTTGTTACCTGGGGCATATAACTTGACTCTGTGTCTTCTGTACGACATTTTCTTCTTTGGAGCTGCTCGCAAAATCGTCCCGTTGTCAATCATAAATGGTGGTTCACCATTTTGGCCATCAATTTGTTCTTGTAATTCCTTTAATCTCGAATCAGCATTGGAGGATGGAGTTAGTTTCAAGCCGGTTTTTGGTAATAACCCCACAACAATCTCAGGTAACAGCGCAAGGGCCCCAGCAACCCCCGATACTCGTAACGTTAATGACATCCCACCGTGTTGCTCTACTTGAGTTGTGGAAATTTTTCAACCATGAAAATTTTGTGAATATGCCAGAATTGTATACAAGTGTATGATATTGTGCACGTGCAAGTTCACGTGCCAAATTCTTTTCCCAAACGTTAGAATTGAACGTGCCAGTGGTGCTTACAATGGAGCGGAAGGTCCCGCCAGAATCCCAGTCACAAGTCTATGAATGTTGTTTAACGGTATACCATAACAAAAATTTTCCTGAAGTACAACTTGTACTCTTCTCACTAGAGGCTCTCGCTCGTCCTGACCCCCAAACCGAGCTCGTGGTAAGGTCTACCGCGAGCCCAGCCGCAGCGTGTAGTCGTGTAGGATCCCAATCATAAAACTTACACGCTGGGAAAATATTCAATATCAACAACACTAAACACAGTGGAAAGATACAGCAGAAAACATGACAATGTCGGTTGAAAACGAGTTCACCCAGCCTCGAAAATACGTTGGTTTCGACACCATTACCACTCAGATTGAAAACCGGTTGTTGAAACGCGGTTTCCAGTTCAATGTCATGGTTGTTGGTCGTTCAGGTTTGGGTAAATCCACCTTGATCAACACCCTCTTTAGTTCCAAATTATCTCACAGTTTGGGTCGTAAATCAGCAAGCCAACCAATTGAAAAAACCACGGAAATCCTGGTACATTCCCACACCTTAGTGGAAAACAACGTCAAATTGAATTTGAACATTATTGATACTCCAGGGTTTGGTGATCAAATCAACAACGACAAATGCTGGGAGCCATTAGTAAAGTATATTAAGGAACAACATTCACAATATTTGCGTAAGGAGTTGACTGCCACCAGAGACAAGTTTATTGCTGATTCCAGAGTCCATTGTGTATTATATTTCATTCCACCAAATATCAAAAAGTTGTCGCAATTGGACATCCAAGCGTTGAAGAAGTTATCTGAAGTTGCCAACGTTGTTCCTGTCATTGCGAAGTCCGACTCGTTGACTCTTGAAGAAAGATCTGATTTCAAGAAGTTGTTGCAGCACGAATTCTTACACCACCAGTTCAACATTTACCCATATGACTCGGCTGAATTGTACGATGAAGAGAGACAATTGAACGAAGATATCAGATCGTTGATTCCATTCGCCATTGTAGGTTCCGAAACCGATATTCAAATCAATGGTGAATTGGTCAGAGGACGTAAAACAAGATGGGGAGCAATCAACATCGAAGACGTAAGCCAGTGTGAGTTTGTGTTTTTGAGAGATTTCTTGACGAGAACTCATTTACAAGACTTGATCGAAACAACCTCGTTGATACACTACGAAGGTTTCAGATCGAAGCAATTGATTGCGTTGAAAGAGAATGTTTCCAATCCTAATAGAGATAAAAAGGGCTACTAGAGAAGTCAAGAAAACGGCATCGGTGGTTATATAACTATTCATCAGAATTGCTAAAGAAATGGCACTGTAAACTCAGGGCACCACCCTCGAATGATTTGCTCAAACCTATCCCTCTAGGATTTCTTTAGCCTGGCTACATAGTTTATAGAGTTTAGGGTAATACATGTTTATGAAAAGTTGAGAAAAAAGAATTAGGTGATGAAACGGAACCTAACAAAACAACCCGCGTTTGGGTCTATTTCTTGTAGTTTTCCAAAAGTATGCCTTGTAGTAGCAGCGGCACGGTCGTAGTACGTATATTGATGGTTTCAACTGCCTATTTTTCATATTGTAAATTTGTCACGTCCCGCGAATTTGCTTGAGATGATCTAGTCTCAAATCTGTATACGCGTAATTTTTCAGCCTTTGAAACACCACTAATACTAAACGGTAGCGAAACATGGGTGTTAAAGGTAAGCAAATAGACACTGACAACGTCATTATGCTATTCATGGTATTAACTTTACACAGGGCTCAACCAACTTATTAAAGAGCACTCCCCTGGAGCGTTCAAGGAGTATCAGTTAAAGAACCTTTTTGGAAGAAAGGTGGCTATTGATGCCTCCATGTGCTTGTATCAATTTTTGATTGCAGTAAGACAATCTGATGGACAACAATTGACCAGTGAAGATGGTGAAACCACGTCTCATTTGCTGGGAATGTTTTATCGTACTATTCGTCTAGTTGAAAATAACATTAAACCAGTGTACGTTTTTGATGGGAAGCCCCCAGTATTGAAAGGTGGTGAATTAGAAAAGAGATTGCTTAGACGTGAAGAGGCCCAGAAACAAATGGAAGACATCAAGGATACGGGATCCGTTGCCGAAGTTATGAAGTTTGAAAAACGGTTGGTTCGAGTATCGAGAGAGCAAAATGACGAGGCAAAGAAATTGCTCGACTTGATGGGTATTCCATATGTTGAGGCACCGTGTGAGGCTGAAGCCCAATGTGCTGAATTGGCTACCGGCGGTAAGGTGTATGCTGCTGCCTCGGAAGATATGGATACGTTATGTTACGAGCCTCCATTCCTCTTGAGACACTTGACCTTCTCTGAAGCCAGAAAGATGCCAATCGACCAAATAACGTATTCTGAAGCCATAGAGGGACTTGGGTTATCTAAGGAAGCGTTTATTGACATGTGTATCTTGTTAGGCTGTGATTACTGTGAGACTATTAAAGGTGTTGGCCCAGTAACTGCCTACAAATTAATAAAAGAGCATGGATCCTTAGACAAAATTGTCGAATGGATTGAAAGTAACCCAGAAAAGACCAAATACAAGGTTCCAGAAAACTGGCCATACGACGAAGCCCGTCAATTGTTTATGAAACCTGAGGTGACAAAGGCTAGTGAAATTACCCTTAAATGGAAGGAGCCAGATGTCGATGGATTAATCGAATATATGGTGAAACAAAAGGGGTTTAGTGAAGATAGAATAAGAAGTGGAGCTGAAAAGTTGAAGAAGGGGTTGAAAGGTGGGGTCCAGGGTAGACTTGATGGGTTCTTCACCGTTGTTAAGAAGTCCCCTACTAAAGAAGACAACAGCAAAAAGAGAAAGGATAACAGTAAATCCAAAGCTACCAAAAAGAGAAAGTAGTGAAGATTAGCGTGTAACATAGATGTATAATAGGAACTCTACTGACGAGGGTACTACCAGTTTATAATGGACAATAATACAATTGCAACCGGACGCGTGGTGAACATTCGATTCATTATTGAAATTTACGTATCTAATCTCTTGACTTTGGTTTTTTCTTTTCTGCTTCAATTGCCTTTTCGGCTTCGATTTCATCGACGTACTTCTTTATTTCCTCCACCGATAACTGTGTGATTCTATTATCTGACTTTAACACCGAAACCTCAATGTTTTTAGCTCCGGTTTGGACAACTTCTAGTAATGATTTAATCGTCAACTTGATGGTTTGTTCGTCTGACATCCCTTCCTCATAATGTTTCTCTAAAAACTCTCTAACGGTCTTGGATGATCTACCGATGGCATGGGCCTTCCAGGCATTATACACCCCAGAAGGTTCAGTTTGATATAATTTGGGAACGGTGTCGTTGGAGTCGAATCCAGCAATGATGGTTGCAATCCCAAAAGGTCTCACCCCACCAGATTGAGTATATTTCTGTTGAACACCAGCAACATATTTCGTTAAATATTCGATCGATACCGCGTCTTCCAATGTCAATCTATGAGATTGCGCTTCAACCCTGGCCTTGTCGACCAAGATTCTTGCATCGGCATTTAAACCAGCAAAAGCCAATAATGCATGGTTGTCGATTTTACAGATTTTCGATGGAGTAATTCTTGGATCTTGCAACTTGAGGGTGGTTCTTTTTTCACATCCTAACACAACACATTCTTTACCTTTTGTTCCTACAGCACAGGTACCTCTTTTCACGGCCTCAGAGGCGTATTCGACTTGGAAAACATGTCCATCAGGACTACAGGTTAGTACAGAAACATGGAAACAATACAAAAGGTTGATTGAATGGCACTTTTTGTTGATACTGGACAAGTCGCGGGTTATTTCTGGGCTGGGTAATTTGGTGTTGCTAGTGGTTTATTATGGTCTTTGTTGGTGAAGACTAAACTAGCCCAGCACTAATGCAATCCACCGATTGAGACCAACAAACACAACAATTAGCACCTTTGGAACCATTAATACAGCAATATGTCTGGTAATTACCCAACCTTAGAGGATCAATGCGGTTTAGACACCTACTTTACTACCAATCGATCCACGTTACCACCACAACAGAACCCGTTCACGGAACACCACGTCCATTCTGAAACGATATACATACGAGAAAATTGACAACGCACTATCGTATCCACTCATATTGCCGTTGTGTCTGAATTATCTGCCAATTTGCTTCGCCAGAGACTTTGGGTTCTTGGGCCATGGTAGATTTTGCCTCCATTTCTCGTGGTGGTGAGGGTGGTAGCGCCGCGATTTTTTCAGTATTAGAAGAGGAAGAGTCTGGTTTGGGGAGTGTCAGCAGCGACGGTAGTACTACGACACGGTGGTACATTGTGTGGCAGCTACGGTGATATATAAGGAAATGGCACCGAAACCACCGCGGGCAATCGCTCATAAGGACCACTACGCCAGGGTTTCGTACTTGTATCAGCTTGGACAGCACTTTAGTAGTAGTGGGTACGGGGTGCTTTCCCAGAATTTCGTTCGTACTGCCGATGGTGTAAGCAAGAAGGCGGTGTTGAAGTTGACGCCTGCGTTGAAACGTACAATGTGCAAAAAATGCCATACATTATTGGTTCCAGGTTTGAGTGTAACAATGTACATAGAGAACAAGTCGAGGGACCGTAGACCTAAATGTGACGTTTTGGTGCATTCATGTAACGCCTGTGGCACTAAGAAACGATTCCCTGTGGGTAGAGAACCGGAGTACGAAGTTTTTACCGAGAGACCTGGAGTAGCATTTGATGCTGCGTGAACTATGGTTTCAGAGGATGTTTCAGTCCTGAAACGTTGTGACATTTACCACGTTGAGGAAGCGATTTTCTACCTTTTGTACTATAGTGTACCATATTTCTAGTGTATTGGATATACAGTAGGTTAATATATAAAAGATGTGGAGCGTGGGGCCACAGGAGAAATACACAATGCGTTAATTTTGTAGTAAATCAATAACATGGTGGGGCTGCAAGTGGAAAATATGTACGTGTAGCAGAGGGGTGAATACATGACACAAGAATGGAGGTGAAACAGGAAGTATTGGTATTAGTCGTGATTCATGAGCAGGCCAAGTGATGAAGGGGGCCGGTAAAGGTTGTACAACTACAAGAACTTGGAATTTGCCGGTCTGGCCAACATCCTTCTTGGTGGCTGCACTCGGGCCCCGGCCCAGTTGTATCTGAAACCAATTTCGTGGGCCAATATCTCACCAAACCCCAACATCATCCCGTTAATGAAGGGCAAGATCAAGTTGATGGCGGATTTTTTGATGATGTACCACAAATTAAGAACCGAGGGCTGGGACAGGGCGGAAGCATGCTCGATATCTGTTTCGGCAATGTCAACTTCGACAAGATCGTCCGTGTTATCGCTCGATTTGTTAGCATCAGCCGGTTCGAAAACGGTGTATTCAGACAATACTTCGACCGATTCGGACAACGGCTGTGATGACACATCAGACACCGTCTGTATCACCTCGTCCAATCTGGGTATCTCGTTTGCAATGGACATGTTTACTCTGTTCTGGACTGTTCAAAAACTCCAATGATTTATTCGGATTATTTCTTGCGCACTAACAAATCAAGTAGAGGTATACGACAAATTGGGCCATGAAAAACATGGCACTTTTTTGTAGATAACGCACGGATTAAGTCAATGTATTAGCTTTTAGTGATTATATAGTACTATTGATGCAATTATTTAGTTCCAACCGACTTACCTTCGCTCATTCTCTTTTCAGTTAAGGCAGCAATCACAGCAGCCCCAACACCAGACCCATCTTCGGCAGGAACAATGACAATAGGGTCTTCCTTAGTTTCCCAGTCAAAGATGTCTCTCAAACCCTTGGCAGCTCTTGGTCCGAAATCGGGATATTTGTTGTACAACGACCCGTCAGCAGCACAATGAGCAGTCTTGTATCCCTTCTTTTTACAAATGGCAGCGATACCACACACAGATAATCTGGCGGATCTTTCTCCGATCAATTCACAGATTCTTCTCACGAGTTTGCGCTCTGGCGATGTAATTTCAATTCCCAACTCGTTTCTGAATAAGTCTTGAACGTCGCTCAAGTTTTCAAATGGATCAGATTCAACTTTTGCTGGGAACGAGGTATCTAAAATGAATTCCTTTTGTAATTTGGTCAAGTCCTGGTTGTGGAAAATCAATTTCTTCTCGATAGCCAATTCCACCAAGATTAATCTCAAAACTTCCCCCAAGTAGTAACCTGAAATCATCTTTTCAAAAGCTTGTTGGCCAGGTCTTGGACTTTCAGCGTCAATCTGAATGTCGTATTTGGTTCTTGGTAAAACAACATGTTCATTATCAAAAGATCCATATTCACAGTTGATGGCCATCAACGATTTACCGTCAACATCGTCTGGAATCTTACCCTCTAATTTTGGAATGTCTTCACAAACATCGTAATAAGCACCGTTACACCCAGTACCATAGATTAACCCCATTTTGGTTTCTGGATCAGTGTAGGCAGAAGCAACTAAAGTACCAGTAGTATCGTTGATCAAAGCAACAACCTTGATTGGCACTTTGTGTTTCTCGATGGCGGCTTGCAACATTGGAACAATATCGTGACCTTCAACATTATCAATGTCAAACCCCTTGGTCCATCTTTGCAAAACCCCCTCGTTAATTTTACTTTGGGAAGCAGGGAATGAGAACGTGAAACCTAAAGGTAATGGTTCGCTACATCCAGAAGGAAATTCTTCTTCAACAAACTTCTTAAGACAATCGGCAATAAAGTCCCATAACTCTTCGGACGACGCAGTTCTCATGGTAGCTGGTAATGCAAATTTTGATTGGGCTGTTTCGAAGTCTCTGTTCCCACCTAATTTGACCAACACTACTCTCAAGTTGGTGCCTCCCAAATCAATAGCCAAATAGTCCCCCTTTTCTTTACCAGTTGGGTAATCCAACACCCATCCAGGAATCATCGGAATATTTCCTCCTTGTTTCGATAAACCCTTGTCCAATTCTTTGATGAACACATCAGTGATCTTCTTAAGAGTTTCAGGAGATACGGTCAATAATTTTTCGAGTTGCTCTAACTCAGACATTAATGCAGCAGGAACATCAGTGAATGTTCCTTTTCTGTGCTGAGGAGTCTTTGGACCTAAATGAACCATTGTGAACAAGAATAAACCAAAAAGAAGTTAATGAAATTGCAGTTATCGCAAAGATACAAATATTCCACCTCGCAATCTCTTTTACGCAGTATGAGTCGTACCAACGGATTCACCTACTCCGACTAAAACGCACAACATTCACGCAATATACTTGCTGGAAGTTACGACGCTCGCGTACTCCACCTCTAAGCGGCCGGTCTATCGCGATGGGTGCGCAGCAAATCGGATGTTGCTGTGCCAAATTCTATTGTTTCGTCATCGTGAGTTAATAGTTTTTCCGGTGCAGCAGGAACTCCGAGATTTGCAAAGATGAAATTATTGCAACTTTAATCAGGTTTCGTCAGTTATTTCACGTACATAGTTTCTCTCTACACTTCATCTACAGTTTGTAAGTTGAGTTTTGTCCTAAATATTGTAAGATTAACCTAGTCACAACATATAGGGCTGACCTTTTGCAGCCTGTTGAAAAAAAATTGTGTGCTAACCAAGCAGGAACCTAAGCAGTTGACGATTCTAGCAATTGTTGGTTAGTATCAAGCGGGCATCTCATTGGTTCTGACCGATTTCTTGAGCATCGAAAAATGGGGTTCTTCCGAAATTTATTGTAGTATTTTTTCCGGTGATGTCTTTATGTCGTATATTATCTATGTTTTTCCGTGTACGAGAACGAAAGCATCAAAAAGTGAAAGGGACATGAAACTTGGCCAATCAACACATCACTATCACGCGGAGCTTGTTGGTAGCTTATCTTGGGTTTTGGGTAAAGTGTTACTTAGGTGTTATTTTTTCATGTACTCCACGATCTGTTGATGGTGTCATCAAACTTCTTCATAGACTCACCAACCACCGTCAAATCGGACTTGATTTCTTGTATGTACTCATGCATCTCTTTAAAGTTGTGTTTCTTGTACGTTGCTTCTCTACTAGGTTTCTCGTTGAAGAAATCGTCCACAATCTGCTGCTTCTCGTCGGCATTCTGTAAACCGTGGTTCGCACTGTCCCCAGGACCATTGTAGAGATTCTTCTGTTGATCGTCGAGGTTCATCTTCGTATGGTGTTGTTTGTACATTGTCTCGAACAACTTGGATTGTGACGTTTTCAACGCAGACAATTGCTGGGAAAATTCACCATTAAAAAATGACCCCTTGGACTTGATTTCATTCGACATATTTCGAACATCGTCCAAGACATCAATCTGTGTCCATAACTTGTCACAGTTCGCTACACTCGGCTTCACACTAGGAATCTTGTCTATGGTACGAAGACTGTGCACATCAAGGTCGGTGGTGTCGGTGTTTGTTCTCGTCAACCTCCCTACACTAGACCCCGACTTGCTGTACCGATGACCAGAATGGTTTGTCCTGGGAATGGCAAGGAGGTTCGTACTATCCTCTACCGTATCCTCTGATATTGGTACGCTCATCCTAATGAATAGCCGTCACTAACAAAGTCTTGCACTCTCGCAATATATTTGTGCTTGTGTAGACTTTTGTTATCTACATACTACTTTTTCATGCGTATTCTAAATCCGTTATGAACCACTGCCGTTACTCGTATATTCTATAATTCTGTTTCGTACATTATTCTGCCCTTTATCGCAAGTACAGCTAAGCTAGACACTTTCATTAATAAAGATAAACCGCTAATTATTTGGCTAGTGGTTACAACCCATTTATTATAATTTCCCATAGTCCATTAGGGATGGATCCTCCTACCATCCTGGTCCAAGATGCCGATGCCACTTGTGACGAGACGACCATATCAGTTCCTCGTAGAGCGCGATCCCCGTTAAGTCCATCGAAATTACCCCATCCCCAGGTCCCATGGAAAAAATTACTATATCTTCAGCAGCCGTACCCTGATAACTATACCGACACATCGTTCTTGTCGCAACTAAAGAGAAACACCACCGTGGCAAAATACAACTATGGGAAACTAGTGGCAGACTTCTCGTTAATTGTGTTTCATTTGTCGTCGTTGTTTCTTGTGCTATTGATTTTCACTGGTGTCTATCTTTATCAATGGAACCTTTTGATTCCACTTCTAATAAGTAGCGTACTTTCCATCATGGGGTTAATTGTTTCCCAGTCTGAGAACTTGAAAAGTTACTTTGTCGTGATTTTCATGTTATTGATTGTGTCGCCGGTGCTAAAATCGTTAACTCGTTCAACTTCGTCAGATAGTATCTGGGCACTTTCGTTTATTCTCTTTGTTGCAAACACTTTATTTCATGATTATGCAATGACGGGCCATGAGTACAGACCAATTCTTTCGACAAATATCTCCCTAAGCAATGCAATTGTCCTAGCGTCAAGACTCAATTCCACGTCACAAGTGTTTTTGTTTGTGTTGTTCGCTATTCAGATCAATATCCTAATTCCACTATTCGATGCCCTTCTCAGAAAATCGAACTACACCATCCTACACTATACCCTCTTTTTCGTGGTGTTCAACATTGTCAATTTCCTCTTCTACAATCTACTAGGACTCAAAGTACTTCTCCTTTGGTGGGCCAGCTCGGCATCGATTCTGTTTCTTATGCCAGCATACTTCCTCTTTTTACAAAAGTATAAAAACGAACTACAAGGACCGTGGGACACGGCGAAACCAATATTAAATTCACCACGATAACGCCTTTCATCACTAAGCTCCACCGTACATAGAGTTCTCGGTTATCATTTTTACATTGTCACAAAATTTTTTATATAAAAAGGAAGAAAATTTCAACTCCATTTACGACTCACTAATACACGTACTACTAGCTCTTTCCAAAGACACGGTTACCACCAGGCTTCGTCTTTAGTAGATTTAAACACTTTGTACCATAGAAAGCATTTATGGTAGCGCTGGGGTTACTGGTCGTGCGAGGATGACGAAACTTTTCACTACAATAAAGAAACTAGTAATCAATTAAGTGGTGAACGTCACGAATCCAGGAGGTGAGCTTACAAGGAAAGACGCGATATCGTAGTGCGTTACACGTGTTGACAGCTGTAATAGAATAGTTTGATTGAGATGCCTGGCGAAAACAGCGGTAATGCTATCAATGTTACTGATGGTGTCAGTGGAACCAACCAAGGTGGAGGTCAAATACGATCGACGCAATCGACGCAATCGGAGCACCAAACGACGGCATCTCAGCCGCAGTATTCACAGGCTGATTTGACTCGTATTGTTCTGGATTATCTAAAGAAGAAAGGGTACCACAACACTGAAGCCATGCTTCGGTTGGAGTCGTCAAATACGCCCACTTCAGCGGTGCCACCCGTCAATCCATCAAACAGCCGGTTGGCAGACCCATCAGAGATAACGTTGCCTGCAAATGCGACGAAAAGAGAACGTGATTTGAAGGATAAATTGACCAAACATGAACGAGAAATTCGTGATTTGAGAGATGAACAAGCACGGGTCAAACGAGAATTGAGAGATTCCAAAGATAGAGAGTTTAGATTGATGAAAGAAAAGGAATTGCGCGATTTGCGAGACTTGGAGGAGAAAAAGAAACGAGAAAACGATCCTGAAATCTATCACATTGCATACTCCATGTTGAGAAAATGGGTTGACACATCATTGGACCTTTATAAACCAGAATTAACGAGGTTGTTGTATCCAATCTTTATCCATTGTTTCTTGGAACTTATCAATAAAAATTTCATTCCTCAAGCAAAAGAGTTTCTTGATAAATTCAAGCAAGACCATATGATTTTGCACAGTGTTGAAATCAATAAATTGGCAGGAATTTCTTTGCCAGAACATATTAAAGAAAACGAGCTTGCATTGGCGTACAGAAATAACAAATATAGAATCATTGTATCAAAGACATCGATCAACTTATTGTTATACTTTTTGCATGAAAATGAAGCTGTTGGTGGAGCAATTTTAATTAGAATTATCAATCAGTATCTTAACCCAATAATATCGACCACCAAACCTGATAAGGTAGATCATGAAGGTGAAGCTAATCCTGAAGAAGGTATTCCAGAGTACTCGACAAAAACCAACGATATTGAGAAATTCAATGAACAAGCAGTTAAATTGGGTAAACTCCCTCTTGAGCCAGAAGTTCAAAAGGAAGTTGAGGCCGAGTTAAAAGTTAAAGATGAGAAGAGTGAACCAATTGATGGTAAGACTTTAGTTGAAACATTTCAGGAAATGACCAACCCAGATGATGACTCGCCTGCAAGAGAAGGGTTGCCATTACCATTGAAAGATTATTCTGACATTAAGCGAATGATTTTGTCGGTTGAAGATTCTCGTAATATGATTAAATTGGGATCTATTCAAGCAAGTGCACCATCCGTTTGTATGTACACTTTCCACAACACAAACAATGATATGACATGTATTGATTTCAATGACGACTCCAATATGGTAGCAGCAGGGTTTCAAGATAGTTACATTAAATTGTGGAGTCTTGATGGTAAGCCATTGAAATCTATTTTTAAACGTGATACGAAGAACAATGATAATACGAGAAAATTAATTGGACATAGCGGACCAGTTTATGGTGTGTCTTTTTCTCCTGACAACAAGTTTTTATTGTCAGCGTCGGAAGATAAGACAGTGAGATTATGGTCATTGGATACCTACAGTGCATTAGTCTCATACAAAGGTCATAATCAACCAGTATGGGATGTGAAATTTTCACCATTAGGACATTATTTTGCTACAGCATCTCACGATCAAACCGCGAGATTGTGGGCTACTGACCACATCTACCCATTGAGAATATTTGCTGGGCATATCAATGATGTTGATTGTGTAGAATTCCATCCTAACTCCAATTACGTTTTTACAGGATCAAGTGATAAATCGTGCAGAATGTGGGATGTACACAGTGGAAATTGTGTTCGGGTGTTCATAGGACACACAGGTCCGGTAAATTGTATGGCAGTTTCCCCAGATGGTAGATGGCTCGCGAGTGCAGGAGAAGATAGTGTCATAAACATATGGGACTGCGGATCGGGAAGACGGTTAAAGACCATGAAGGGACATGGACGGTCATCGATTTACTCCTTGGCATTTTCAAGAGACGGTACAGTGTTAGTCAGTGGTGGTGCGGATAATACCGTCAGAGTGTGGGATGTCAAGCGAAATACCAATGATGCCGGGCCGGCACCCGAAGCAATTTCTACAGACTCTTCATTATCGGCAAATGGCAAAGGAAACGAAAAGACAAACCGGAAAGAGATAATTGCCAGTAGCGACCATATGACGGCGTATTTCACCAAAAAGACTCCCGTCTACAAGGTTCATTTTACTCGGAGAAATTTATGTTTAGCCGGGGGTGGATTTAGGCAATGAGACCACAATTGTATAGTATGTAAAAATAAGCGAATTTAAAAAGCTCCATGAAAAATAACTCCATGTAATTTGAGTCAAATACCCCATTCAATAACCCACTGTTGTATGATTTCATGCATGAAATGTTTCTGGTCACTGGTATGAGCAATACAAAAATTCCGGGTGTTTACAAGGATGAAGCAGTTACATAATATGGAATTTTGGAAAGCTCTTTGACAAAATCGTACAAATTAATGCTCATAAATGAAACAAACCGGCCAATTAGGGGCACTGGGACTGGTACCATATTTACGTATTCTGTACAGTTCACTGTAGTGAAAAGAGTGAAGTACACGAGATTTAGATTCGGTGTCAAGTCGTAAATCTATCTATTATACAGTTCTCCTTAGGGAAACAATCGAAGAATGTATGGATGGTTTTAGTATGAAATATGTAATTTTCAGTGAAATACGTAATTTTCAGGGAAATAAGTACATTTCAATCCACGATTCACTTTGCTCAGAAGCAATTGAGGCATTTTGCCTTGCTGTAAACTATTTTTATCGTGGGCTTATGCGGAGCCGTGGATAATTGAATAGACAATTGAACATGCTGTGCCTCTTAAATTTACAACGGTAAGATGAGCCACAAGTCTATTTGTAGTCTGCGGCATCAATGGTATGGTAAACTCCGTAATTTGCTCAAGCGTAGTAGTAGCATTGACGTTGATTCAGTCACACTAATTCACCTATTTCCCTAATGGTAGCAACGAAATACTAAAGAAGCAACAGGCAATCCTGAAGTATTTTTATTACATAATTGCATTGTTAGCACACCACACTTCGATCCACTTGCGTAGTAAAAAATTCCGCATCCTTTTCTCGTAAGCAGTCTAACCACATAAGTCTATTTTTAGGGAGAATTTTGACTATATAAAGAGGTGTGGTTCTCGTTGTTACCGGATGTTTTTCCCTACAAACCAAAAATGAAATACTTAACTTTACTTGCTCTTGCTGCTGTTGCCATTGCTGCTGACTCCTCGGAAGCTCCAGCTGCTTCCAAGATTGCATCCGGTGTGTCATCGTTGAAGTCTGAAGTGTCTTCCAAAGCTTCTTCTGCCAAGTCCGCCGCTTCGTCCAAAGCTTCTTCTGCTTCTAGTTCTAAAGCATCCGGGTCTTCTTCAGGTGGGGCCAACACTCTTGCCATGGGTGCTGGTTCCTTGGCTGCTATCGCTGGTGTTTTGTTATTATAATTGTGTAATTGTGTAATAATCCATATTTGAAGCAGTAACTACCTGTAGTACTTCGTATTGACGTCCGTGGTGCGTTTCGTGTGGTATGGTTTGCACTTAGACCATTGAGGGATATGCGAGTTTAAGGGGTACCCCAAGTGGTTCTGACCTGAAACACAACCGTCCGGTAAAGACACATCGATTTATCCCTTACTATTGTACCAGGGCATTACGACACCGCAGCCGCAGATGGTGTTCCATGCTACTGTAACAGCAATGTAATTGAACACATCACAAACCTTTTGCCGCACCACTTTTATGACATCTTGCAGCACCCAGCAGATCGTCTTCTTGGCAGATCGTCTTCTTGGCAGATCGTATATCTTCATCTACTTCAGAGGGCGTAATTATCACCAATTCACCGTTAGTTCCCCACCATAGATGACTCCATTCCTCGGTCCATTTCTTACTCTCCACTAAATCACCCTGGATGAATTAGCTTTTCTCCTATTATTCAAACTTCCGGGCGCGTTCGCTTACGCTCACCGCAGGTTCATTCGGAGCAACCATGTTTTTCTCAGGGTTCGTATTTTGCTGTGATTAATTTCTCAACATGAAAGCTGCAGTACCAACCCCATAAATAGCCCAAACTTCACCCCACCTATATAACCACCCACAACCACATCGATAACCTAGCAAGAACTGTCTCTGTTTTGAGGCACTGGGGGCCCCCATCTGGTGGGGGCGATTCATTATTCGCACCGCAGCGTGGTTGCATCTGATCATATATTATGATTACTGCCTCCTTCCTAATTAGGGCAAAACTTGTACACCCGACTGCCATTTGATCCATATATAGCTACCCCAGTCGGCACAAATTCTCAATTATTCTTGTTCATTATCTTCTTTCATTATGAAATTATCGTTATTAGTTGCATCCTCAATCGTCTCAGTGGCATCTGCTAAATCCATTGCTGAGTCCGATGTCCAATTCTTCACCGCTTTAGTCAGTGACTTGAAAGCAAACCCAGCATCGTACGTTAACTTCATGGGTACCGCTAAAGATGTCCCACAAGCTATCACCAAATACGCCAAATCATTACAAACTTACACCGATGATTCCTACACTACATTATTGGAAAACTCGGATGTCAATATTTCTACCTTGAGAGCATTCGCAAGCGAATTGCCATGGTACTCGAAAATCGCTGAAGCGGCTGCTGGTGGTGCATCTGGTGAAGCCAGTGCTACCGGTGGAGCTTCGGGATCTGGTTCAATCACTTCTGCTTCATCAAAGTCTTCGGGATCATCAAAGTCTTCTTCGGCTGCTTCTTCCGGTTCTTCTGAAGCTGCATCCTCTTCCAAGGCCGCCGGTTCCGCACTTTACGCCCCAGTAGGTGGTGCTATTGCCGTTGCTGCCATCGCCATGTTATAAGAGTGTGATTCTGGTAGTCTAATATGATTCTGGTAGTCTAATATGATTCTGGTAGTCTAAATATTCTTATTGTACATTATTCTCTACATATACACAAAATGAATATTCATGTTTTATCTGTTGTGCTCCAGCAAACCGTGTAAAAATGATGTCACTCTTCACTTGGCCGTTTTGCTTGTGGTGCCGTCAAACAAAGTAAAAGATACTGTAGGTTCCATAAGAAGTTGTCTGGACAATCGTTGGGGATATCCCATGGTGTTTGCTGGTGCCGAACATGCATTTGGAGTAAGTTGGATATATTGGAACTTAATCTCGACATGTTTTTCGTGAGCAATGCAAGTCCGGCTTCAAATTGTTGGTTTCTAAACTTGATGGGACTAGTGTCGATCTTCTCCGTGGTGGATTCGTCGTATTGCAATGGCAATCGTCGTGGTGTTGCACTCAAACAATCCATTATCGTCCACTGGTGGTTAACTGTCTGCATAGGATACTGGACAAAACTATTGGTTATGTCTGCCAAGCAGTTCATAAGCTGAATTATAAAACTCAAACCGGCATTGATCTGATCAATTAAAGTATCGTCGCATGAATAGTAACATGCATTCAATATTTCCTTAACTGATGACGGAAACGGTACTTTCATGATCGAAAACTCGATGGAATTTGCCGTATTTTCGATGGTCAACACCTCAGACACAATTGTACCTAGTTGTTGTAGTTCTTGCATAATCAGAGGAAACACATATTCGTTGATTGACTCGATTACCGGGCCAATTTGACACTCAATTAGCTCTAGTTGGCTTTTTTCCTGACTTGTGTCGTTGTTCTGCTTTGTGAAATGACGGATTTGATTAATCTTTAGCTCGTAAAGAAGGACTCTGGAGTTGCAATCGTCAACAGCCGCTTGTTCCTTTAAAATCAACGACTCGATCAAGTCGGCAGTGTCCGTTTTCGGCAAATTATGTAGCAGGTTTGTGATTTGACTTGCAACCTTGTGTTTGGAAATAATCAACTCCTGGAGACAATTGGAAAGGTTGTTCAACTCTCGTATTGAGTCAAACGTGTACGACTTTGCAACTGGTCTGATGGGTTTTGTATTAGTTTGGTGGGAAATATCGTCCGTTAGGCACTCGGCATCACCATATAAACGACCGTTCAAATCAAAGATGACGGAATTCGGTTTGAACATCGAATCGGGCAACAATTGAGTAGAATCACATATGTAGCGTAGTTTCCTCAATTTGATCTTATACGACCGAAACGCCTGCCAGTGTTCGCCGTCTTGCCCTGGAGAAGTGTTGTACCAAATGCTAATTCTAAAAGTGTGACGGTTTCGAACTTTCCAAGGTAAATGGGGCAATTGGATGGTTTGTGATCTGGCTTCTATGTTGGTGTCGATTACTTCGCTGACGTAGATAAGATGTGGCGTGTCGTTGCGGAGAACGTATAATGCAAAGAATACGAATGCTTCGTTGTACGGCTTGGTCTGGTCGTGATTATGGGACGGGCTGCTAGTGTTGGTATCAGTAGCACCGATTGCGGGAGTGTGATTTGTGGTATCGACATTTCGGAAGCTGATACTATGTAGATGACGTAGCTTCAAATCATTGGTGTTCATGCTTCATTCTTCCAATTGCTAATGTGCTAATATTGTAGTTTTCACATACAAAGTGAGGTAATTGCAAATTACCCTCAGTACATATTGTGCCTGTGCGAAGTTGCGACGCACATTACTCGCATTCTTTCCTAAAATGCTAGTGCTCTAGCCAGGTACATTTGCACTATGGACGTTGGTTGTGGAAATACTGAATGGTTTGGTGTACACTGTTGCGTGTTCGACTAGTGGTGTGTTTCTTGGCGGATATCTATCATTTATGGTGGTGTGGTGTTGCGTGGGTGTCAACCGGTTGTTTTGGTGGGGCGCCGCACCGTGGTACTTGCCCAGGCAATCGTAGTGCAAAGTCGTGCTAGAATTGTACTAGTGGTTTGTGGGTGTAATTTTCACTTGAACAAACAACCGTCAACATGGCCAGACTTTCGGGGTTGCAAAGGGACGTGCTAAAGTTGTATCGTGCTTGCATCAGAGCAGCATACGCCAAACCCAAAGAAAATCGTTCCCACTGGGTAGGCTACATTCACGGGGAGTTCGCCAAGTACCAGTCATTACCTAAAAAACAATTCAGTGTCATTGAGCACTTGTTGAGAGTGGGGTACAGAAGATACGAACTCTATAGTAGTCCGCAAATCAAAGATATTCACTGAACCTAATATGAAGTTTGCTGCTGACTTTGCACATTCACATTTTTCAGATCTACTTGTGTCTCATATTTGTCACGATGTCAAAAGTTGGTAGACTAGGGATACAAGGAAACTACTTCTAGTATCGAAACGGTGATTGGCACACGATCTAGGTATTGCCCGTTTCATTCACCGGGACTGATCCCAGCATCAAGAATACACCGAGGATTTGTCAGCATGCTCTGGTTTCAATCCTAGCTTGTTTGATACTTACATTTATTTATAACTTGTACATAGTAATCTTATATCAACTGTTCTATGTTGTCTAATGGTAGTCTTGGAACAATGCTTGGGAGTTTGTCAAAAGCAACTCGGTGACGTTATTCCGGTGTCCCATGTCCGTCATTTCTCGCTCTCCCGTTCTATCACGGGCTATAGTTGGGGCAAAAACAACTGATAAATTCTTGTATCCCATCCGGTTCACCGATTGGTACGAGTTAACCCTCTGCAAGTGGTTACAGAGCAAATACAACGTGTGTTTGTTTGCTGGAGGTAACCGGTTCAACACTTTTGAACGCAACTCATTGAGCTTCTTTTCTGTTTTACTAGATGCATTTGCCGAGTATATTTCGATGAAATCATCATACAAGTCGTATGAAATCAATGGATCGGGCAATTTACGTAAATATCTCTTCAATGCCGATGTCACGGCATTGATATCTCCATCAAGGATTTCATCAAGTTTTGAAGTTGACTTGTCGTTTCGGCCAAGGTTGGCAAATGAATTTTCAATGGCAACAATAGCTGAATTACCACCAGAAACTCGATAAATCCCTTCCAGATCTAACCCACGACGTTCGACTTCATTGATACACCTGCTGATAATCAATGGAACCCGTGCATTTTCAAAATCTGCTCGTTCTTGAATGGTGGATGTGTATAATGGTACTACATCACTGTTTGTGTCTATTTTTGGTGATTTGGTACTGGTTGCACCACCAGTTGTTGGACTAGAACTATTAGTTCCATTCAATATCGTATCAAGAATATTCGTGGAACGGGACTTGGTGAACTTACGCTTATCCTTGTCAGCATTTCCATTCTCGCGAGTTGAACCATTCGAGTTTTGATTGCTATTGCTATTCGTGCTCAAATTTTGGTTGGCATCTTGATTTCCCCCGTTGTTGGAGCTACCGTTATTTGAGTTAACTTCATTGATATTAACAAGATTTGCTTGGTTTCCTTTACGTTTCCAGAATTTCAATCTTGCAGCTCTTTGAGGCTCACTTGCCTCTTCGGATTGTGATTCAACTACTGAGGACGAGTTGTTAGATAACTGGTATACAGCAGTTGAATTAGCTGACGATTCACTAGGTATTTTCTTGATATTTTCGCCGTTCTGGTGTTGAATTGTCGATGTCGAGGATGAATTGCTTGGTTGATGTTTCAAGGTTCTTTCCAAGGCATGATTCTGTTCTGTCAAGCTTCTGTTGTATTCTAAAAGTTTTTTCTTTTGTTTTTCCAACTCAACAATGTCCATAGTTAAAGTCTCGTGATTCTTTGATTCTGCTACAAGTTTCTGTTGAAGTAACTTCAATTGTTCATTCAAGGTGGCTCTCTCGTTGTTCAA